>Ga0207695_10000244_pt1 | contig 141138 bp, 107 predicted proteins | sample KBSC54metaG_FD_184354 | JGI IMG/M metagenome (GOLD analysis project Ga0207695, IMG submission 184354) | Corn rhizosphere microbial communities from Kellogg Biological Station, Michigan, USA - KBS C5-4 metaG (SPAdes) (version 2) | ecosystem: Host-associated > Plants > Roots > Rhizosphere >... | reverse complement strand
GTAGGTCCCCTGCTCGTTCCATGGCTCCTGGCTGCTTATGGCTGGCAGGCAGCCTTTGTGGTCACCGGCTCCCTGGGCTTCATCTGGCTGATCGTCTGGCTGCGTGTGTATCGTACTCCCAGACACTCTTCACCTCATTCCTCTCCCGAACACTCATCCGCGCATTTCACTCCCGAACACTCCTCCGCCCGTTTCACATGGGGACAATTACTTCGCCTCCGCCAGACCTGGGCTTTTATCATCGGAAAATTCTTCACCGATCCCATCTGGTTCTTTTTCCTCTTCTGGCTCCCCTCTTACTTTAGCGCCCATTTTCACCTGGATCTCCGCAAACCAAGCCTGCCGCTCGTGATCGTATACGCAGGCACGATGATCGGAAGCCTGGGCGGCGGTCAGCTCTCCTCCTGGCTCATCAAAAAAGGCTGGCCCATCCATAAAGCAAGGAAGACCGCCCTGCTGGCGGCAGCAGCATGCGTGATACCGATCATCATTACCCGCTATACCACCGATATCCGCATCGTGGTAGCCCTCATCAGCCTGTCCGCGGCAGCCAACCAGGCCTGGAGCGCCAATATTTTCGCGATCGTGCCGGACATGTTCCCCCAGAGAGCTATCAGCTCCGTAGTAGGGCTGGGCGGAATGGCAGGAGCCATCGGGAGCTTCCTCTTCCCTATCTTTATCGGGTTTATCCTGGACTATTATAAGCATGCCGGCAATATCGTTGCCGGGTATAACATCATTTTCCTTGTCTGTGGAAGCTCTTTTCTCCTGGCTTGGATCCTTATCCATTATGTCACCCCTAAAATGGAAAAAATTTCGTGACCACATCCTCACCATCCTCCACTCAGCGGTTGCAATCCCTGGACTTTATGCGGGGACTGATCATGATCCTGCTGATGCTGGAAGCCACCGATGGGTATGAACGGCTGGCGGAGGCGGCAAAAGGAACGGTCTTTGTTCCACTGGTCGATCAGCTCTTCCATCATCCCTGGAACGGGCTTCGTTTCTGGGATCTTATCCAACCCGGATTTATGTTCATCGCAGGTACTGCCATGGCCTACTCCCTGCATCAACAACAGAAAAAGGGAGTGCCCTGGCGGCAGTCATTCCAAAAGGTGCTGAAACGCTCCGGCCTATTGTTGTTCTGGGGTATCTTTATCCGTTCGGTCCATCCGGACGGCCTTAGCTTCGAGCTATGGAACGTCCTGGCCCAACTGGCATTTACCACGCTGGTGACCTTTCTCATCTTTCGGTGGAGCATCACAGCCCAGATACTGGTCAGCATCGGCCTTCTCATACTCACAGAGCTGCTATACCGCTCTATCCGGGTCCCGGGATTCGACCAGCCCTTTACCGATCAGCATAACTTCGGGAATTATATAGATATGCTGCTGATGCATAAGACGAGTAAAGGAGGATGGGTAGCCATCAACTGCATCCCGACAGCCTGCCATACGATCTGGGGAGCGCTGGCGGGTAAGCTCCTGCTGAGCGATAAACCAGGCATGGTCAAACTACGTTATATCGTCCTTTACGGCCTCATCTGTCTTGCAGCCGGATTTTTATTGGACTTCACCGGCGTGACGCCTATCATCAAACGGATCGCCACCTCTTCCTTTGTGCTCGCTTCCGGCGGCTGGTGCCTTCTGGGTCTTGCCCTGTCTTACTGGTGGATCGATATCCGGGGCCATCAAAAATTCGTGTGGTTCTTTTCCGTCGTGGGCGTCAACTCTCTGTTCATTTATCTTTTTATGAATACGGTAGGTGGCGGGATCAATGAATATGCGGACAAACTGGCCGCCGGGTACCTGCCCCTGATCCATATTCCATCGATGACGATCAGCCTGATCGCCAGCCTGCTGACATTTCTTATGGAATGGTACCTCTGCTGGTTCCTTAATAAAAGGAAGATCTTTATAAAGATATGAAAAAGCATTAGCTAAGATGATGAGCGATCTCCTGTGACACTGGCAATTCGATATCTCCATTAATGCGGATGTCGAATATAACAGGGCCCTGTGCCGTGCTAAGGATCTTTTCCATTTGATCGAGATGTTCGGCGGTTTCCATCCGGTAGCCCTTTGCTCCAAACCCATTGGCCAGCCTGACAAAATCAGGTGCAAGCACAGTGGCTTCAGACTCAGGCAGGTTCTTGTGTTTCAATCCATGCCTCTCCTGACCCCAGCCATTGTCATTGAGGACACATATTGTCAGCGGCAATTGATATCGGACAGCCGTGTCAAGGTCTGCAAGGTTGAACATAGCCGAGCCGTCGCCGGTGATCAGGGTTACCCGTTCCCGGGGTCGGGCAAAGCACGCGCCTATTGCAGTCCCCCACCCCTGGCCGACGGCGCCGAAGCCGCTTGAAAAACGCCAATTTTCCGGTGCGTTAACACTCATCAGCTGGCACATTACCATCAAACAGTGACCACCATCTCCCACGAGGATACGATTTGGCGGCAGGATACGCTCGAGAACCTGTACTGCCCTGCGGGGATCGATACCATCAACACTGTCTTCATAATTGAAAGGCGGATAGGACCAGGACCGTATGCGCTTAAGCATGACATCATTCCGCCCGCGCGGCTTAACACCGGCTTCCCCTAATGATCGGAGCAGCAATTCTGTTGTAGCCCGTGCATTGCCTTTAAGCGCTACATCGACATGCGTGAAAAGACCGAATGCCTTCTCATCGCTGTCAATTTGAATGATCTTTTTATTTCCGGCGAGCGCGCCGAAATTTGTGGTCCATTGATTAAGGCTCGTGCCGATAGCGATAAGGCAATCGCAATATTTGAGGATCTCCAGGGCAAGACCACTACCCAGATTACCGCTGACATCGACGTAAAGTTCATGGCCGGCACAGAACCCCTTTGAAAGAAGCGTAGTTGCAATAGGTGCACCCAAATGATCCGCAAGTCGTCCAACTGCATCGGCGGCTTTATCCAGAACGGCGCCTCTACCGGCTATGATCGCCGGTTGTTTGGCAGAGACCAGTATTTGCAATGCCTGGTCAATCGCCACTTTATCCGGAACGCCATGCTCGATTATATGATATTTAGGCTGATATGCCCATTTGGTGTCTCCTATATCACTGTATTGAATATTTTGAGGGACATTGATAACAAATGGACCTTGCCCGCTGTGAAGGTGACGAAAGGCAACGTCCAGCACAACGTCGAGTGTTTTCGGCGCGTCGATAAGTGCACCGCCGTTTGCCAACAAGGTACTGAATGCAAGCTGGTCAATCTTCTGTGGATTGTAGAAGTCGCCAAGCGAACAATCACCGGCAATGAGCAACACAGATGCTTTATGATCGCGGGCCACTGCAAGCGAAGTTGCAGCATTCGTTAATCCCGGACCTTGCGTGCATGATGCAACACCGATCTTGCCGCCGCTAAACCAGGAGTAACCTTCCGCCATTGCAACCGCATTTTGTTCATGGCGTGCATGAACCAGCCTGATATGATGACGCTGGCTCAGGTCAACAAGGATATTCTGATTTGCGTCGCCCATCACATCAAAAACAATCCTGGTTCCCTCCTCGGCAATGGCATTGTTAAGCGCTTCATATACTTTCATAAGATCTTTATTTGAAAATATACAAATCGCATGCCCTGCCCCGAAACGAGCTCAGAACTTGATCTCCAACTTCTGCGAAACCAACTTATTATCCTTATAATACTCAAAAACCCACGCTCCATCCTTTTTAAAAACGACGCCGTTGGATGCTCCGGCTTCGGCTATATAGTAATCCTGCATGGAAGTTTTTAATAATGTCAATACTTTTTTCGGAGTAGTATCGACCAGCTGATATCCATTGGGCGTCGCCTGCGCATATAAAGTGCCGGTAATTTCCCCAACCGCAGCAACTACAGGCGCTGGAACTGCCGGCACCGGGGCAGGAGGAGCTGCAGGCATCGCAGCAGGCTGTTGCACCTGTGCAGTCGCCGTACTATCATACTTGTAAGGCACATCATTCAACGATGAGAAAGCATCTTTTAAAGCAGCGTCATACGCTACCGGAAATTCCTTTTCCCTGCTTTTACCTTCTTTGCTTTTGAAGATTATATTGCCCTGGCAGTCCTTTAGCAGAAGGGTAAGCTTTGTAGTAAAGAATCCGCCGCTCTGGGCTACATCAGCCATAAGCGCATTACATTTGTTGGCAGCTAATGCCGGCGGCAACCCTTTATTACCGATAAACGCCTCAAAACCTTTTTGCTCCAGCAGCAGTTTGGTTGTAGTGCTCAAACCGTACTGATTATCTTCCTTGGAGAAGCTATACCTTTCCGGCACAATTACATATTTGTAATTATTGAGGTTGCTCTGTGAATAGCCGGCTATGGTTAGGAATGTAAAAACAATTAATATGTATACTTTCATATAGTTTTCCGCTTCATATTGAAACGAATATACAATTAAAAAAGCTGCCCGTAGGGGCAGCTTTTTTAAGAATTTATCGATTTTATTTTGCTTTCAATGTGGTTTTCACCTTGTTCACAAACCCGACCGTTACTCCGGCAATAACCGTGGTCTCCCTGACAAACCGCACATAATTATGCAAAAAAGATAATATGCAATATGTCTTCGCTTCACTATACCCTCTCTTAATCAATAATTTAGCTATTGCCCGAATAGCTTATTTCATATTCGACGCATCCACATAATCAATAAGTAACCATAGCTCATTCTTCACCAGCGTCCGCGTACTTTCGGTATTTTGCATGAATTTATTGACATCCTGTCCTGGCCAGGCCTTGTTAAATGACTCCATATATTTTGCATCTTCCACGGCGGAAAGATCATCGAAGAACTGACCGGTGACATAATTGAACTCATCTTTCGTATTATACGGCAGTATCTTCTGGTATAATTCCCAATCCTTGATGACACCCATGTTGACCCTTTCCTTATGAACGGGCATCCATGTCTCTTTTTCCATTTTCTCATAATCCCCATCCTTGCCGGGCAGCGTCTTCATAAAATCCAGGGAAACATATTTGGTGGGCGGTGCTCCGGGGTTCAACCCCGTGACAGATTTGTAGATCTCTCTTTTGACTACAGTCCTCGCGTGTTGGTACTGACTTGCTATAGAGTCGAACATCTTATCCGTCATACCTGGAAAAACTTTCTTGAAGACATCACGGATGGAAATGGAATCATCCACCAGTTCTTTGAAATGGGTGGAGACATTTACGGCAGCATAATCGTATTCTGTGGCAGCACCCGAAGGCATAAGGACCTCATGCATGTACCATCCTATGATGGCCCCGCTCTTATAGAAATATTCATTGATCTTTTTCCCGTACTTTTTCAACAACCCGCGGTATTGCGCTTCTTTATCCGGCTGGACTTTGATATATGAAACGGAGAAGTAGACGGGCTTTTGCTCCGTCGTCTGTGCGGACAGTGGGGAATATCGCAGGATGAAAATGCACGACAGGAGGAGCGCAAAATACTTTGCTTGCATAGCAGTAGCTTTTAAGTTAGTAAATGAGGAATTTATACTCGGGGAGAGGTCTAAAACGAGAAAGGCTATGCTAAATGTATGATATTTTTTGATAATATAAAAATCCCGGATCCCTATCTTAGTGGAAGCCCTTCATTCACCAGGCATCCGATCGGAAAGGCTCTGCGGGCAATCCTTCCCGGTTGCCAAAATTGGTAACGGGATAGTTGGTGAACGCATACCGGACGGCTACAGGCTCCTTCACCTTATCCGACGTCACCCAGACCTGTTTATCCACTATCTGTGCCTGGGCGGAATAAAAAACATGGTCGGAGCCGCATATATAGAAATTCCGGGGAGGTGCACCGTCCGAAGTTGTCAGGCCGGCCCCCGTCGTACCTGGCCGGAAAGAGACCTTCACTACCATCCCTTCGACCTGCATTTTTTCAAACCTGGGTCCCAGGCAGGAAATATTCTTTTTACCATAGGTTTGGGCCAGGGCAATTTTTGCAAGGCGCAACCCGACCGCCTGTTTATTACGGGGATGGATATCATCCGGTTCGCTGACATCCATGATCACTGCCATACCGGTATGTTTTACAATATCCCGTATAGCTCCCTGGGCTTCACGTAGCGTGGCATAGTCCCAGGCCGAAGGATCGTTTTTCTCCCACGTATAAGGCGCTACCTGCACATAATAAAAGGGCAGGTCTTCATGACCAAACAACACCCTCCAGTTCCGGATCATGGCCGCGCAAAGACGGGTATACATGCCCTTATCGTCCTTATTGGCCTCCCCCTGGTACCATATGCATCCTCTGATGGACAGGTTCCGCAGCGGGTATATCATGGCATTGTAAAAGAGAGTTGGCCGTACCACTTTTTCAAAGGTGACGACCGAGTCCAGCTTTGCCTTCGACCGGACGCTCGTATCATAAGGATACAGATACTTGTAAAACAACAGCGAGTCAGATTCCAGCGTCTCCCTGCTGGTCCATGCCTGGCAGGATGATCCGCCGACACTGCTTACCACCAATCCGATGGGCACCTGCAGCCGGTCCCACAGTTCCCTGGCATAAAAATAGGCCGTCGCACTGAAATCCCCTGCAGTCTCCGGTGAACACACCTTCCACCGTCCCTGGCAATCATCCTCCGGCATTGCTTTAAAATCAGTCCGGACGTCAAATAGCCGGATCGCCGGGTAATTGGCTTCGGCGATCTCCTTTTCAAAATTAAGCGCCCCTTTCAGCCAGGGTAGAAAGGGTTTGATAGTCATATCCATATTGGACTGCCCCGAGCAAAGCCAAACCTCGCCGATAAGGATATCCGAAAGGACCAGGGTATCCAGTGAAGAGATCAGCGTTATCGTATGCGAAACATATTTTCCACGTTCTGCCATAGGGACCTCGATCGCTGCCATCCAATCATTCCCCGCATCGCAGGTCGCTTTCCGGGATGAACGCATCCAGTCCGCCCGTATCTCTATTTGCATTCCTGCCGGTCCGTGTCCCCATAGCTTGAAGGGCCGGCCCTGCTGGATAACCATGTTAGACTGGATCGTATTCGCAAGGGAAAAAACCCTAACCCCCGGACTTGCTGTACAGACCAGGCTCCCCGCACCTGCTGCGCAGGCCCGTCCCCCCAGGCCGGCCAACATCAATAAAAACACTATTCGCATAATCATTCATTAAGGCAATACCTTTACACGTATAAATCGCGGCCTGTAAAGATTGGGCATAGCTTTTATATCCTTGAAAAAGTCGAATGAGTTGACATTATAGCTGACAAGCAGCTCGTCCGGTGCCGAAAGAACAGGATGCACCTTGGCATTATAGGCATACAGCTTTTCGCCCGCCGCCAGGTCCTTGCTGCAATCATAGATGTTGATCAAGGCGCCGAAGGGTCCATAAGGAGTTGAGGAAAGCCGTAGAGCAACATTCCTGCCCCATCCATCCTCCTGGAAGACGAGGGCATATCGTCCGTCTTTCAATTGCATTACTCCCAGCTCGTTGGAAAGGCGATCAGCCACCGTCGCGATCTTCGATACATCGTTGTTCCAACCATGCCCATCCCAGAAGGTCCACTTTGAAAAATTCTCGATATCCGAAGGTTCAACCCTGGCTATCATCAGGTTTTTTGCCTTCCCCCTCACCCCATAGATATAGACATATCCATCCGGATTCCTGGCGCCGGCCTCCGCCGTATTGACATAAATGCCCGCGCCAAAGGAGCCCGTGCTATCCATATCTTTCCCGGAGAAGAAAGGGATATCGACCTGCCGGTAATCAGGAAACGGAGCCTGACCCCCGGCAGGAACAATGATCAGGGTACTACCCAGGACCTTAAAACCGAATGCTACCGAATCAGAAATATCTTTTACGCGGTATCCGAATATATACAGGTCTTTATTCTTTTGATGATCCACAAAACCGTCCCCCAGCCAATAGTATTCGCCTTTTTGCGTGGCCGGTGTCGCCGGCTTGAATAAGGAAGCATTTTTATTAGCCTCGGACTTCCAGTAAAAATGAATATGATCGCTGTCCGGTACCCCGCCGCTCAGCAGAGCCACGGAATTATGGATCATTTCATAGCCCGGCTTCAATGAATCGCCCACGATATCCCCCAGCATGGTGTCGCTGAACCAGATGGTCGTCTCGCTCTTCCCCGCGGCGCCGGGCGCCTCATTGCCATCCTTCGTAGCTGCAAATATGCCGTCTCCACCAAACCAGCCCGATCGCCTTTTAAAAAGATCCGACCATTCAGGCGCCTCTTCTACTGTAAAATGAAGCGAATCCAGGCTCCTCGCCACACCTGATGGGCCGTTTCCCATTCCAGAGGAGCCATGGCTGCACGAAGTTGCCATAAACACCACAACCAGTCCGAATATAAATATTCTCATAATCTAAAATATTTATTGCACCGCATCAAAAGTATACACAAAAACCTCATGATCGGTATAAGGAGGGCCGAAGGCGGAGAGATCCACCAGGATACTCATGACGATCCGGTCTTTCGTTATACTCTGCACATTGTATTTTTCAACGGTAATAGCTGTTGGATCAAAGACGGAATGATAGATCTGCGTAAATACTTTTTCATCATCGCTGAGGGTCCATTTATCATAAACGTTGAACCCATCAAAAGTACAGGCGGAAGTGCCATAGGTAATGGCGATCGTACTGTCCCGGTGCCATTGGTACCGGTCATCTTTTTCACAATCCTTAATGGTTTCCGTGGCAGGAGAGACACTGGTCCAGAGTTTGGACGTCAGCGCCCAGGTATGCTGGAATATATTCTGGGCAGCCGAAGCCACCGTATTGACCGTAAGGTCTTTTTCGACTTGCCGGCCCCTTTTGTCCGTTAGTTTATAGTTGAATCCGACGAGCTTGTCCACTTCATCCGGGCTCAGGACATACGAAAAGGTATACCGGTAAGTGTTGGTCCCCGTAGATTGAGGAGTCACCGATTGGACCCCATTGACGCCATAAGCGCTGTCTGTCTTCAGGTTGATGGCTTTGGAGATGACCAGCGTATTAAGGCCGTCGGGAACGGTTATGTCTACCGTCACCTCGATCTTCTTTTGGGATTTACCGGTGAGAAAGTCGCTTGACAGTTTAAGTACCGGAAGGCTGAGGTCTTTGTTGTCCTTTTTACATCCTGTCATCATAAAAAAACAGAAAAAGGCCACTATGATAACTCGCATATTAATAATCTTTATTTTGGGTGAGGTTCTTATTCAGATCGATCTCGTTCTGCGGGATGGGGAACAGGTAGTTCTTTGCCGCCGGAGTCACTCCGGGTTTAGCCAGCGGGACCAATGTCTCCAGGGTCTTCGTTCTGACCAGGTCGAACCAGCGGTGCCCTTCAGCAACAAACTCCATTCTCCTTTCCTTTAAAATGGCAGCGCGCAGATCAGTTTGGCTAAGCCCGCTGTAATCCGGCACAGCATTACGGTATACCGTACCATCGAAACGCGCTCTTTTCCTTACCATGTTGATATAAGTCTCACCGTCCGCTGTATGTCCAAGCTCATTACTGGCTTCCGCATACATAAGCAATACGTCTGCATACCGGATCACAGGAAAATCATTGGCCGATCCATTGCCGGTGGGTTCGGCCGCACGGTCCCAATATTTTTGTATGTAAGGACGGATATTTTCGGTGCTCCCATCCTTTTTGTGGATGACCGTAATAAAGGTGACCGCCCTTCGCTGGTCGTCCGCATCGTATTCGTCATATAGCTCCTGGGTAGGTATCTGCCATCCCTGTGCATTCTGAACGCCTTCTTCGCTGAGCTGTGTGGGTAAAAGGCGGACATTGAATTGACCTACCTCCCAAAAGCTGATGGCCCCGCCCCCATCACCGAACCCGACAGAGAAGATGGCCTCCTTGCCTCCCCGGCTGGATAATTTGAATACGTCGGCAAAATTATCCCAAAGCGCATACTGATTGGAGTTGATAACAGCCATTGCCTTATCGGCTGCGGCCTGCCATTGCTGCAGGGTAAGGTATACTTTCGCTTCGATCGCCATAGCTGCGCCCTTGGTCGCCCTTCCTCTTCCAGCCCCAGGCTCATAACTATCGGGCAATACCCCCTCCGCAGCCTGAAGGTCTTTCAATACCTGGTCATACACCGCGTCGGTGGCAGCCACCGTCGGAGTGAGGGGTTCATTTTCCAGCAACACCAGCGGGATGTGCCCGAACATACGTACCAGGTTGAAATAAAGGAGGCCGCGCAGAAAATGGGCTTCCCCTACGAGGCGGCTCCTGAGACTGACATTCATGCTGATGCCCGGGATGCGGGCGATAGCAATATTGGCGAGGGTGATCGCCTTATAATGCATGGTCCAGATCTCCTGGAGGGTAGAATTCTTGGGGCTTATAGTAAAAGTGGCAAGCTGGTCGAGTGAAGGGGTACCGATCTGCTGTGTCAGCAGTTCGTCCGAGCTGAGACCCGCAGTCACCCAAAAGGAGCTGTGGTACACTCCTGCCGTTGAACCCGTGCTGGTAGAGTTCAGATAAGCATATATGGCATTGACCGCGGCAATAGCATCCGACTCCGTGGTATAGTAGTTGTTGATACTGACCAGGTTCTTGGGATTCTCTTCCAGGAATTTTTTACAGGAAGGCGCCAGGAACAGGAGCACCCAAAAAATTATAATATTTTTATTCATTGACAGCATTTTTGCATTGTTTATAATCCAACATTTATACCCACCAGCCACACTTTTGACTGCGGGTAGCCGCCCTGGTCAACACCGACCACGTTCGTGCTTTGACCATATGTATTGGCTTCGGGGTCGTATCCGGTATATTTGGTAGAAGTCCATAGATTCGTGGCGCTGGCATAGACCCGGAGACTCCTGAGCTTGATCCTTGACAGTAAAGAGGTCTTTAAATTATAGCCGATGGTGATATTCTTTAGCCGGACATAGGAAGCATCTTCCACGATGGCAGAAGAAAAGACGCCGGCATCCAGGCTTCCGGAAGACACCGCCCTCGGATATTTATTGCCGTGATGAGCGGGGGTCCAGCGGTTGAGCCCTCCTTCCGCCAGCACATTATTCTTTCCGGAAAAATTCAGCAGGTCCAGGTTATTCAGATTGGCCATCTTGTTTCCCTGCGATCCCTGGAGAAAGAAGCTGAGGTCGAAATCACTATAGGTAAAAGTATTGGTGAAACCCCAGGTAAAGTCAGGCTGCGCATTCCCCAGGATAGTCCGGTCGTTCAGGTCGATCTTTCCATCCTTATAGATATCCTTGTATTTCCGGTCTCCCGCTTTTGCATAGGATGCAGGGTTGGAAGCGCCTTGCTCCTGTCCTACCAGCACGGGACTGGAGGCGGCTTCAGCGTCGGATTGGAAGATACCGTCAAAGACATATCCGTAAAAGGTCCCGATAGGCTGCCCCTTTCTCAATATGATCCCGCCCGGCAAAGGAATGTCGGTGGTGGAATTCAGGTTCGTCACCTTGTTGCGGTTCATGGAGAAATTGATCGCGCTGCTCCAATCGAATATGCCATGGACATTCACCGTACGCAAACTGACGTCGATGCCATGATTGACCACATTGCCTATATTCAGCAAGGTAGTGCTATACCCGGAGGTAGTAGGTATCGGGGTGACCAGCAGCAGGTCGGAAGTTTTCTTGTCATAATAATCGGCCGTTAACGACACCCTGCTGGAAAATAAGGAAAGATCAAACCCAAGGTCCAGCTGCCGGGTCGTTTCCCATTTTAATTTCGGGTTGGCATAGCTGAGAGGCTCCTGTCCGGTGTAAACCTCGCTGCCGAGCGCGCTGTTGAAAACACCCTCTCCATAAGGCCCTACCAGGGACAATGACTGATAAGGAGCAATAGACTGGTTGCCGATCAACCCGTAGCTAACCCTCAGCTTCAGGTCGTTTACAACAGGAACAGAATGCATGAACGATTCGTCCGAAACTCTCCAGGCAAAAGCTCCCGAGGGGAAGAAACCATATTTATTACCAGCCCCGAACTTGGAGGAACCATCCACACGCCCCGTAACCGTGAAAAGGTATTTGTTATTAAAGGTATAATTGATGCGCCCCAGGTAAGAGATCATACTCCATGAAGACTCGGTATTGACAGGCTTTTGAGGGTTCAACGCGGATGCGATGCTGTGGTAACCCGTACGGTTATCCGGGAAATCAAAGGCATAGGTCAGCAGCTGATCATTATTGAATTGCTGCAAAGTATAACCGACGACGGCATTCACCCTGTGCACCTTATTGAAAGTATTGTTATAGGTCAGGGTATTCTCATTCAGCCAGGTCATGCCGTTGGATTTGCCGATGCCCGCTTCCCCTTTGCTGGCCTGGGTCCTTTTCAGGAAGTTCGGACCGAAAGTATATTCAGAATTGGCAAAAGCATCTATCCCAAAGCTTGTCTTAAACTCCAGCGCCTTCGAAATACTTAACTTAGCATATACATTTCCCAGGATGCGGGAGATAATGGTATTGGAGACATATTCCCTGGCTTCTGCGATCGGGTTGCCAAGCGTCAGACCGGGGATCCCATGGTAGGTATTATCGAAAGTATAGCCTCCATTCACCGTTGGATCATATACTGGCAGAACCGGATTGAAAAGAAGGGCGCCGGTCACCACACCCGGAATGATCTGCCCGGCATTGGTCAATACCCCCGTGCTGCTGAGCCTCGAATAGGTAAGATTGGTCCCCACCGTGAGATTTTTATTGATGGTCCGGTCGAGATTGATGCGCGATGAATAACGTTTAAAATCGGAATTGATGATGATACCTTTCTGGGCGAAGTAATTGCCTGAGATCGCATATTTTGTCTTGTCATCTCCACCCGAAAGAGAGATCTGGTAATTGGACATGGGAGCGTTACGGAAAAGTTCGCCCTGCCAATCCGTTCCCGCACCCAGGTTTTTCGGATTTACATAAATGGGGGTCTGATTGGCATTTATCTGGGCATCGTTGACGAAAGCGCCGAATTCAGCGGCATTCAGCAGCTTTAATTTATGCGCCACCTGCTGGACGCCATAATAGGCTTCGGCATTGATGCTCCCCTGACCCGAATGGCCTCTTTTTGTGGTGATCAGCACGACCCCATTGGCTCCTCTTGATCCATAGATAGCCGTAGCGGATGCATCTTTGAGGATCTCGATGGATTCGATATCGCCGGGGTTGATGGAAGACAGCGCTCCTATGCGGGGCCCACGCGTTACGCCCGTCGTCAGGTCTCCGCCGTCGCTGCTGACCAGCATCCCGTCAATGACATAAAGAGGCTCGTTGCCCGCATTGATGGAACTGGTCCCCCTGATCCGGATAGAAGTCTCTGCACCGGGTTTGCCCGAGATCTGGGTCACCTGCACGCCGGCAGCACGGCCCTGCAAAGCCTGATCCAGGGAGGTCACCGGGGTGGCTTTCAGCTCGTCGGACCTCACCGAAACGACGGCCCCCGTCAGGTCACTTTTTCTCGCTGTTCCGTAACCGATAACCGTTATCTGAGACAATTCATTCCTGTCCTCTTCCATACGAATATCGACGGAACTACGACCGCGAAGGGCGATAAGCTGGGGTAGATACCCCACATGCGTCACCACCAGGGTATCTTTTCCGGAAGGATGGAATAGATGAAAAAAACCGTTTTCGTCGGTGGCGACTCCCCGGGTCCCTCCTTTCACCGATACACTTGCACCGGAGAGAGGAATTCCGCCGGCAATGGTTATGGTACCTTTAATTTCCCGGGCGGATGCATCACCCTGGGCGAACGCCAGCGGCGATGTAAACATAAGGGCGAGCAGCATCGGCAGGGCGGCAAACAATACGTTAGCTTGGTTCTTTGTCATTAAGTTGAATTAAAGATGAAAATTTGAATGGCAGTCAAATGTTCATATGTTCATACATGCTAAAGTAAAACAATTTTCCCAATCCACTCATAGATACTATCTATCAAATCCTAACCAAAACATCGATAATTTTGATATTACTGCAAAACAAAAATTGCACCCAACAGCAGATCGCCATGTTGAAAGGGGGAATGAAAGTCTATATCATCACTATTTCTCTGAAGCTCTACAGGCTGGCCGGAGCAAGATCTGCAATGACACAGGGATCACTCGGATCCGATTGCCTGAAAAGCGGTAAATTGAGGTTTAAAACCTTTATTCTGGCTATGAACAGGCGTACCTCTCACAAACTGCAGCAGTTGTACATCATCATCATAGTATGGCTGGCGATCGGGCTTCTCATTGCAGTCTATGACAATCTTACCCTTCTTACCCTTAACGCCGTTCCGCCGATACCTAAGTACGCCCTACCTACATCCATTCTCATCAATATGGGAGCTGCACTTATTGGCGCCCTGTTAGGCGGCAGTTTTCTCGTCTTTTTCGTAAATGTGCGGTTCAGGGATAGATCATATGGTTATACCATCCTTACCGTAGCGCTTTCCTTTCTGGTAGTGATCGCCATCATCAATATTATCCTCCGGCTATTCAACATACAGTCTGAATGGCACCGGATCATAAAGAACTGTATGGTATGGGGAATCATAGTCACCATTACGCAGCTGTTCCTTCAGATCAATAACAAGTTCGGACAAGGGATCTTCTGGGACATCCTTCGCGGGAAATACAATACGCCCAGGGAAGAACAACGGATCTTCATGTTCCTGGACCTGAACTCTTCCACCGGGATTGCCGAAAAGCTGGGAGACAAAAAATATCATGCCTTTCTTAAAGATGTTTTTACCGATATCACCAACCCCATATTGGACAACCAGGGAGATATCTATCAATATGTGGGAGATGAAGTGGTCATAGCCTGGAAGTACGAGGAGGGTATCCGGGACAGTAAATGTGTACAGTGTTTCTTCGATATAAAATTTCATTTGAAGGAGCTGGGTAATAAATATATGCGACAGTATGGACTGATACCGTCCTTTAAGGCAGGACTCCACTGTGGGAGAGTGGTAGCGGGCGAAGTGGGGATCATTAAAAGGGATATTACCTATTCAGGTGATGTGTTGAATACCACTTCCCGGATCCAGAACATGTGCAAGGAGTTCAATGAAGAAGTGATCGTATCGGGTGACCTGGCAGCTTCTCTCCGCCTGCCGGGCAGTCTCGCCGCACAGCCGCTGGGCTCTATAAAGCTAAGGGGCAAGCAAAAAGAAACCCAGCTGGTTGCGCTTAAGTCGACAACCACAATATTATGATTAACAGCACTTTAAGAATATATCACCTGCAAATGACCATAATTCCCGGTTTTTTTTCAAATAAGGTCATTTAAACAGGTAACAAAATCCTGCCCGGGTTGATCTGCTACTGTAAGGATCATCACGTTCACGCAATCAACAACTCCTAAAATGAAGAAAATTATCCCAACTTTTGTTTTGACCATGACAGCCGTCATAGTATTAGGTCAGCAACCAAACCAAAGATCAGTCAACACCCCTGGTAGCACTGTGGGCCGGCAGACGCAAGGCGCGACATTTGGAGAGAAAGTAAATCAAGGCCTGCATGCCGCCGGATCCGCAGTTCAGCAGGGAGCCTCTATGATCGCGGGCAATCCCATCGGAGGTATCATAGTAAAAGGGGGGAAAAATCCTGGTGGCAGTACGGTGACAACTACTACCAATAATAAGGGAGAGTTTGAATTTACAGCGTCGGAGGATGGTGATTATTTGTTTACAATTACAGCACAAGGCGATGGCGCCATGCAGCGCGACACAAAGGGAAATCCATTGTATGAGGTAGGCGGACAAAGCAGCAGCAATCCAATGTTCCGGACAATGACGATCACAACCAACAACGATGGGACGTTCCAGCTAAATGGGATCAAAGCAGGAAATTATCGGTTTGTCATTACGGCCCGCAAATAACAACGGCGGCCCGGTTAATGTCACCGGGCGGCCAAGTCCCGCTTTCAATTAAGCGAAGGGTCATTAAATGTATCTCCCTGTTTGACATCCCCCGTTTCAAAACCTTTTTTAAACCAATATACCCGCTGAGCTGAAGTCCCATGCGTAAAAGCATCCGGCACCACCGTTCCCGTGGCCTGCTTCTGCAATCTGTCGTCGCCAATGGCATTGGCTGCATTTAAAGCCTCCTCGATATCACCGGGCTCCAGTATATCTTTCATCTTATTCGCATGATGGGCCCAGACTCCTGCCAGGAAATCAGCCTGAAGCTCCAGCTTAACAGAGTATTTGTTATAGGCTGTTTTGCCTTCCTGAGACCGCAGTTGATCCATTTTCGCCGATATGCCGTTGAGGTTTTGAATATGATGTCCTACTTCATGTGCGATGACATAAGCCACGGCAAAATCACCGGGCGCCTTGAATTTATCCTGAAGCTCCTGGCAGAAAGCCAGGTCCAGGTACAACTTCCGGTCTCCAGGGCAATAAAAAGGTCCCACGGCCGAGCTTGCCAGGCCGCAGGCAGACTCCACCTGATCATTAAATAACACCAACGTGGGGGCCTCATAATGCTTTCCCTCATCGGCAAATAATTTTGCCCAGACATCTTCCGTATCAGCCAGCACCACCTTGACGAATTTTGCCAGCTGGTCCTCCGCCGCTTTTTGTTCAGGTGTCTGCTGTCTCACCTGGGCCTGGCCGGGCAGCTGCGGGACCTGAGAACCCGATCCGGTCCCACCCATGAAGGTGTAGATCAGGTAGATAATAAGACCGACAATCCCTCCGCCGGCCGCGACATGCCCTCCCGATATCCCGCGACGGTCCTCCACGTTAGAGCTTTCCCTACCTCCCAGCCATTTCATATTATATCATTTTATGTTAATAAAGCTTGTTATAAAAAAGCATGCCACGCCGCCTTCTATCACCCAACCCCTGGGCTCCATCAAGCTAAGGGGCAATACCGCGCCCACATCAATTTTGTCAATCCTCTCATAGATACTATCTATCATTTGGTAACCAAAACATCGATACTTTTGATATCTTCTGCAAACAAAATCGCTCATTCTGCAAACAAAAATCGCTCATCATGGAAAATAACACGCTTCATTACGCAACAGTGCACCATCCGGGCGCTGCCGGCAAATGCCCATTCCTCGGAGGTCAGCTGAAACAAGTCGCAGGTGGCGGGACAAGAAATAGCGACTGGTGGCCTAACCAGTTAAATCTAAATGTCCTGAGACATCACTCCTCTTTGTCGGACCCCATGGACAAAGGATTCAACTACGCCGAAGAGTTTAAAAAGCTCGACCTGAAAGAAGTCAAAAAAGAAATCATCGACGTACTGACCACCTCCCAAAGCTGGTGGCCTGCCGACTTTGGCCACTACGGCCCGTTAATGATCCGGATGGCCTGGCACAGCGCAGGTACCTACCGCATCTCCGACGGACGCGGCGGCGCAGGCCGGGGCATGCAGCGCTTTGCGCCCCTCAACAGCTGGCCTGACAACACCAACCTGGACAAAGCCCGCCGCCTTCTTTGGCCGGTAAAACAGAAATATGGTAAGAAACTTTCCTGGGCCGACCTCATGGTGCTGGCCGGCAACTGCGCCCTCGAATCCATGGGATTCAAAACCTTTGGTTTCGGCGGCGGACGCGAAGACGTTTGGGAAGCTGCTGAAGACACCTACTGGGGATCTGAAACGACGTGGCTGGGCAACAAAAGATATGAAGGCGACCGCCAGCTGGAGAACCCGCTGGGCGCCGTGCAGATGGGCCTGATCTACGTAAACCCGGAAGGCCCGGATGGAAATCCCGATCCGCTGGCCGCAGCCCGCGACATCCGCGAGACCTTCGGCCGGATGGCTATGAACGACGAAGAGACGGTCGCGCTCATCGCCGGAGGACACACCTTTGGTAAAACCCATGGCGCCGCCGATGCCGGCAAACACGTTGGGAAAGAACCCGCAGGCGCCCTCATCGAAGAGCAAGGCCTGGGCTGGAATAACACTTATGGCAGCGGCAACGCAGGCCATACCATCACCAGCGGCCTGGAAGGGATATGGACGACCACCCCGACAAAATGGAGCAACAATTTCTTCGAGAACCTCTTCGGCTACGAATGGGAGCTGACCAGGAGCCCGGCCGGCGCATTTCAATGGATTCCAAAGGATGGTGCTGGTGCTGGTACGGTACCGGACGCTCACGACCCGGAAAAACGTCACGCTCCGACCATGCTGACCACGGACCTCTCTTTGAAAGTAGACCCTGCATACGAGGCCATTTCCCGGCGCTTTTATGAAAATCCCGACCAGTTTGCCGACGCTTTCGCACGTGCCTGGTTCAAGCTGACACACCGCGACATGGGTCCCCGCATCCGTTACATCGGATCCGAAGTGCCCGCCGAAGAGCTGATCTGGCAGGACCCCCTTCCAAAAGCTACACAGCCATTGATAAACGAACAGGACATTGCCACCCTAAAAGACCAATTGCTGAGATCCGGCCTATCCATTTCTCAACTGGTCACCACGGCCTGGGCTTCCGCATCCACTTACCGGGACTCCGATAGACGCGGCGGCGCAAACGGCGCACGCATCCGGCTGGCCCCACAAAAAGACTGGGAAGTAAACAACCCGGCACAACTGTCCAAAGTATTGGCAACACTCGAGAACATCCAAAAAGCATTCAACAAAGACGGTAAAGCAGTCTCACTCGCCGACCTGATCGTTTTAGGAGGATGCGCAGCCATCGAGCAGGCAGCAAAAAATGCCGGCTACCCGGTCACAGTACCTTTTACCCCAGGCCGTACCGACGCATCACAGGAGCAAACAGACATTCAGTCCTTCGACGCGCTGGAACCGCACGCCGACGGTTTCCGCAACTACAGCAAGCCGCACTATGCCGCAAAAACAGACATGTTCCTCGTTGATAAAGCACAGCTGTTGACGCTTACCGCACCCGAACTGACGGTGCTGGTCGGCGGCATGCGTGTGCTGAACACAAACTTTGACCATTCGCAACACGGCGTATTCACACAAAAAATAGAAACACTCACCAACGACTTCTTCGTCAACCTGCTCGACATGAACACGAAGTGGGGCGCAACATCCGATGCCGCCGATCTTTTCGAGGGACGCGACCGTACCACGGGCGCACTGAAATGGACGGCTACCCGTGTCGACCTTGCATTCGGCTCCAACGCCGAACTCCGCGCGCTGGCAGAAGTATACGCATCCGACGACGCAAAAGAAAAGTTTGTTCATGACTTCATCTCAGCATGGGCCAAAGTGATGAACCTCGACCGCTTTGACATAGCATAATCTATACATGAGTGCAACAAAGGCCCTACTTTCCGGTAGGGTCTTTTTTTTAACATCATCTACGCCTAAATTTATCCATATGAACACTCCCATCCAACACATCAACCCCGACGGTCTTAGCAAAAATCCTGCCTTCAGCCAACTGGTCATTACGCATGGACCCGGCCGAACCGCCTACATCGGCGGTCAAAACGCCTGGTCCCCCGACGGTCAGATGATCGGCCCCGGCGATATCAGGCTACAGACAATACAAACCATGAAAAACCTGGAAACCGCCTTACAAGCCTGCGGCGGCTCTTTTGACAACCTGGTTAAATTGTCCATTTACATCGCCCAGGGGCAAAACTTTTTGGAAGCCTACCAGGCCGCACAACCGTTTATGGCAAAAGCAAAAAACCCTCCGGCCATCTCGGCGCTGATCGTAGCCGGCCTGGGAAACCCTCTATTCCTTATCGAGATCGAGGCAGTCGCCTTCCTTCCAGGCTAACACAAAGACCTACTTTATGTCATAAGTCACCGTCGTATAATATAGCCCGCCAATCTCAGGTCCTCCGAGAAACGATCTGTAATAGTGATTCAGCAGGTTAGTGGCGCCGGCCTTTATTTTCATTCTGCTCCTGACAACCTCATAGCTGGCCTGCGCATCGACAGACGTATAAGCCGGCGTATTGCCATTGACGAGGAATGATTGCCAGTAATAAGCATCCTGCCATTTAAACGCCAGACCTGCTCCCAACCGCCCAAAAACATGCTCATTTGAAAGAGTCGCATTGACAATCCATTGCGGCGTATTGAATCCATCTTCCAACCCATCCTCACTGGCCGACCGCTGCAATTTTGCAAAGCTGGCATTTGCATTGGCAATATACCCGCTGCCAAAACGATAGGTAACACCCGCGCTAAAACCATAATTGTATACCACCGTCTGCGAATTGGTCCACATGCGGTACTGACTTTGCTGGGTCTTATCGTACAACGCAAAAGGGATGGAATCGGCATTTTGCGTCCTGGGTACATTCATATTGGCCTGGGCGATAAAAGCACGGTAGTTATTAAAATAAAGATCCAGGTCGATATAAACCTTCCCACCCCAAAAAATACCTTTATAGCCTGCTTCAAAAGACCTGATACGCTCCGGTTGGATATAAGTGTAAGGATTCTTTTTTAACAGCCCCTTATTTTTGACGATGGCATCATTCTTTGACACTCCATTCTTATTGATATCATTCAGCACAGCCGCCTGAAACGTCGTAATGGATGACTGCAGCCATGCATTTTCAAAAATGCCCTGGGACATGGCCGGCAGACCGCCTACCCTTTTCACGCCGCCGCTGTTGACATTGGAATAAGCTTCGAATATGCTGGGATAACGATAGCCTGTTTGAAAAGATAGTCGAAAGCTATGCGTATTCACAGGTGAATAGACCATGGTAAAACGGGGATTCCACGCCAGCGGGAAATAATCATTTTTATCGGCCCTTATAATTGCGCCCAATTTTAGGGTCGAACCCAGCACATTCTTATTGATCGAAACAAACCCGCCGGTCTTGCTGTAAAGGATGTTCCGGTATTCATCACCCTTTCCAGGGTTGATAAAGTAGTTCCCATCCGGAACGATGATATAGGTCCTGTGATCTGCACCGATAAGCATTTCCACACCCGTCTTCTTTTTGATGCCGCTCAGCCACGCTGACGTCAGATTTACCTGGGCTTCCGCTTGCACAAAACTCGCCTTTACCCTCAGCGCAGCGCCGCTGTCCCAATTATTGATATTTTGCAGCTTATGAAGCACGGTATTGAAAGCATCGGTCCCCGGCTGATACCTTCCTCCATCCGCAGCGGCCCGGGCCTGGTGATGAGCATTCGCCACCGATGCACCTGACGATACGGCGCTATTAAAAGCTGTCGCATAATCGTTATACCAGGCATTGTCCGGCTTATAGTTTCTGTCAATGTTCTCTGCCATCGACCGTAAATTGTACGACTTACCCGTGTTCTCATTATTGAAATAGACCCGGGCCTGGACAGACGGGGACTGTAATTGAATACTATGCTGCTGAAGAAAATAATCCTGCAGCCGGAACCGGTTCGCCCGCTGGTAAACATTGTCCAGCAAAGCCATGTGAAAAAGATAGGTCAGAGAAACACGGTCATTGAACTTATAATAGAGACCCACATCGGATTTTATATTCTGTAAAGCATAATCAACCACTTTCTTCTCATCATACCCCGTGCGCGCTACCACATATGATTTCCCCTGCAGGCTAACTGTCTTCCGATCGGAAGATTCATTACCATATCCATTGACGGGATCCTGCGCAGGATTGCCGGCCCCTGTAAGGTTGGTGCTGATATTGGCGTTGGGGTTAAGATCGGTATGATCATCCGCGATCCAGTCATATCCCTTCAAAAAGCTTCCATTGATCTTAAAGGCGAATTTTGGTGAGAGCACCTTGGCAATGCGGAGGCTCGTCTCGGAAAATAGCTTAGGGTCAATATTCGCATCCCCTATATGGGTAACCCCGGTCTTCTGCTGGATGCTGATACCCTCCGATGTAAACGGGTTCTTTGTCGTAAAGTTTGCCAATCCGTTGATGGTATTCATTCCATACAACGCTGATGCGACACCCGGAACGATCTCGACATGGTCGATATCCAGGTCGGTAGGCCCCAGCGCATTGCCTATCGGTCCCCCGATGTGGGGTGATTGAACATCCATCCCATCCACCAATTGCGCAAACCGTACATTGGTCGTGTTCGCAAATCCCCTGGCATTGATGACCTTAAAACCGAGGCTGGGTGTGATCATTTGTACACCTTGCACATACTCCAGGGCATCGAAAAAGGTGGGAGACGGAGATACCTGGAAATTTTTTTCTCCTGTCTTCTGAATGCTGATAGGAGATTGCAACATTTTTTCCTGTACCCTGGACGCCGATACGACAACCTCATTCAATATAGCCACCTTTACTGAATCAGGATTTCTTAAACGCAGACTATCCTGCCCATACAGCATTCCCCATCCTATGCAAACAGCAGTAATAAACAATCTTCTTATCATAAGCATCCATTTCAGATTGATCGTTATATCCACAAAGATATAACGGCAAGGCAATAACAAGCAATTTACATAATCGATAGAAGAAAAATCGTAACTTCAGGTCTGAATAACCCAATTAACAACCGATGGCTGAATCAACACCTCTTTCAGCCCGGGCCAAGGGCTTATGGGCTGTTTATCTGATCCTGTTACTTGCCATTCTTTATCTTGCCTACCTTGTTTCTTCCAGTCAACCAGGCGTTTTTTTCTCCTCGGATGGCGGGATAAAGTATATTGTCGTCAAACAATTTTCCGAAGGACATGGATTTAAACACATGTACCTTCCCCAACCTCTGTGGGTCCATGAAACATGGGACCAGGGTTTCTTCCCCTTTAAACCACCCTTTATCTATCCCTCACCCCAGGGTTATCTCTTCGTCTTCCCCCCGGCTTTCCCCATCCTCAGCTCTTTTTTTTACGCCCACCTGGGTAATACAGGACTTTATATCCTGCCGGTGTTGAGCACCCTCCTGCTCTGGTTATTCTTTATTCTCCTGCTTCGCCGCTGCGGCGTCAGCCCCATCTATATAGCGATAGCCTTATTCATCATGGTCTTCTGCTCCCCCCTGACTATTTATGGAGCTACTTTTTGGGAACATATGTCCGCCGTCCTTTTACTGCTCAGCGGCCTGGCATATATTCTCTTTTCCGGTGGCGCCGCACCCATCTGGGCCGGCCTCGTCATGGGTCTCATCAGCGGCCTGGCAGCCTGGTTCCGGCCGGAAGCCATGGCCATGAACGGCCTGTACGGACTGGCGGTACTCATCCTCTACCTGAAAGAAAAGCAACCGGCCCACATCGCCTTTCTCGCAACCCTGACGCTTTCCGTCGGCAGCTTTTTAATGTTCAACCAGGTGGAACTGGGATCCTGGTTCGGCATTCACGGCTACCAGGTCATCCGCGAGAACGATTCATCCGGCCCCATCGCAAGAGGCATCAACAACCTGCTCGCCAATAATGCCATCTCGCTCAAACATTTTGGATACGCCATTTTCCTGCTGCCCGTGATCTATGCCGTCCTGGGATACAGAAAGAACCTGGACATTCGCATCATCCTGCTGACCTGTATCGTTATCACCTTTTGCCTGGCCACCCCCTTCATGGTGCCAAACGACGGAGGAAGACAATGGGGAGCACGTTATTTCCTGCCGATCATCCCCGTCACCCTGGTAGTGCTGGCAGTGGTGGCCCAGCAATGGCAACCCCTTATCAAAAGAAACTGGTCCATAGTATTCATAGCAACGCTATTTCTCATCACCGGCTATTCTTTTTACAGGAACACCTACAAAGGCGGGATAAAAACATTACGCTGGGAAAATTATAACAGGATAAAACCCGACCTGGATTTTATCAACAGCCAGAATGACGACGTGGTGATCGTCTCACTGCCGTACATCGCCATGGAACTAGGCTATATGTTTGACAAAAAATACTTTTTCCTGGCCCCGGATGACAACAGCCTGCAAAAACTGCAGTCCTTATTAAAAGCAAACGGTGTCCATGGCTATACATATATCTACGATATCCGTGTCCCGGGTAACCAGCCGCCCATGCTAAAAGCCAGGGGTCTGCCCACCCGGACTGATGAAAGAGGCCACTTCTATTACGAACACTATACGATCCAATAACCTTAACGTTTGATCAATTTTTTAAAATATTGTTTCGTAGCCGTCCGTATTTCCACTATATAGACGCCTGGTGCCAAATTACCGCAGGCGATCAACAAAGCGGATGCACCCGATTCATTCATCACCCGGCCAAGTCTCTTACCCGATACATCATACAGGTTCACCTCTTTCACAGGGTCCAATCCGGCAGCAATATTAAAAGCCCCATCGACCGGGTTGGGAAATATCAGCGGTTCGATGGATTTACTGCCCACCCGCACGAGAATAACGGGCGAATAAGCATAATTGCCGTCAACATCCACCTGTCTCAGTCGATAAAAATTCATCCCTGAAGCAGGCGACAGGTCATCGGCCATATATTGCTGCGGTATCCTGCTGTTACCTGCAGCCTTCACCGTTAGCACAGTCTTGAAATGAATGCCATCCAAACATTTTTCCACTTCAAAATGGTCAGTGTTTTCTTCTGAGGCAGTAGTCCACTGCAATGCAACATACTGATCATGCACATTCCTGCCAGTGAAGCTGGTCAGCGTCACCGGCAAGGGTACGGACATCGCTTGAGAAACGTTATCCACACTGACGGCAGACAACACTGCATTGTCGTGACTGGTGACCGCCAGGCCGGCAAAAGCCGCGCTGCTGTTTGCACCAAACCCCAGGTCCATGGTAGAACCCACCTTTGTCCAGCTGAATCCGTCAGGAGATATGTATCCGCTGTAGTTGGAGCCATTCTTCGCCAGCTTGACCCAATAAGGCGCTGCCACGCCGGGAACGGTACTGACGATGGTGCTCTCCCCTGCATTATTCCGGTATTGAAAGACAGCCCCCTGGCCATGCGTGATGCCGATAAAGGCATTGGGGGCATCGGAGCTGTTGCTTTCCCGGGCCATAATGCCTGCCTTATTACCAGGATCTGAGGCGTCCTGGCTGACAATACGGGCGACGATCTGGTTGTCGCCGACTACGGTCATGTAGGCAAACCGGAAGGCATCCGCATTTCCTCCGATATCACCTCCTGATCCTTTGATGTTATATGTCAGATATTGGGTGCTATAGCAGGCCGCTCCTGCGACACCGATATTACCGATGTCGGTGCTGCTCCACCGGGTCGGCAGCGGCGAGCAGCTGGAAGGACAGGAAGGTGTGGAAAACCCACCTGGAGCAGAATAGGCGCTTTGTTGCCCATCCGTACATGTCGACGCCACCTGGTACAAATAGTCATATCCGCAGGAAAGAGCCGGCAGGACGACGGAATCCGTATTGCTGTTGATCACCGTCCAGTTGCTGACACTTACATTCCTGTACTGCACTATATACCCGGAAGCATTGCTCACTGCCGTCCATTTGAGTACAACACTGCCATTGGATTGGTTGGCGGTGCTGAACCCTCCCGGCGCCGCACAGGTTACAGCGGGGTTGCTGCTATCCGCGGCGGGGTTGCCCGTCAGTCCATATACGAGCAGGCGGTTGGAATTATTGGGCAGATATACCTTGCCGTTGGCAATCGTAGGGCAAACGAATTTGGCATAATTGCCAACATTATCATTGGCGGCCAGGTTGGAATTCCAAAGCTCCTGGCTCACATCGTTGGCATTGATGGCCCTTAGGATGCCGGGGCATTGACTTTGGTTCGCATCGCATTGATTGGCATGACTAACCCAAAGGATACCCGTTGAATCGACGGCGCCGTTGGAAGAAGTGGACATCACCGCCCCACTGTTGCCGGTGGGACCCTGTATACCGCTCATGACCGTACCGGTAACATCCAGGTTGCCGGCCGTCCTATCTACAGGGAATGCCCTCAACAGGGTGTTTTCGGGCCATGTATACACGAATTCATGACTTGTGCCTTTGTAATAGGTAAGCGACGTTCGCATATGGGCGGAAGACCCGAGATCGATGGATTGCAGCACATTGTTGGAGGTGGGCAAATACCCTCCCATGTTGTCGCGATCCAGCAGATAGATCTTCCCTTCTTTCGATCCTGTCACCGCCATCTGGGTATTGGGGATCAACATGACCTGCACAGACCCGAAGTCCAGGTCTGCGGCATCCAGGCTGGCATAGTTATAGGGTGTAAAGAAGCTGCTCACAGCCAATGTGCTGCCGGAAGGCGTCAGCTTGACCACGCCTTCCCCCCGGTTGGTCGGATCCGCAGGATTACCGGTCACACCTACCGTTCCATTTCCCGTAGACAAAAAGATATTGCCCGACGCGTCTGCAGACGGAGCCGAGCCGCTCATCCATATCCCACCCTCCGAACCTCCGGGAGTAGTATTATACACTATTTTCTGTTGCAGGGTAGTGGCATCATAACCCAATAACCAGCCATGATAGGGATCCCAGTCACAATGAGAAGAATAGCCGATATACACGATGCCGTTCAGCAGCAGCAGACCGGGCCGCTGGTTTTGTTTCATGGGATCGAATTGGATCACCCCACCTGCACTCCCATCTCCCGTACCATTCACCTGCGCCGTAATGGTCACGGGACTGCCGGCCTTTTCAGCTCCTGTCCTGATATCCAGGGCATGCAGATACTGCGCGAAAACATTCGTTCCATCCGTTGTGATGCTACGGGTTACCAGGTAAATGGTCCCCCCCGCCTTATCGATCACCGGCGTCCCGACAATCCCCATATTTCCCAAAAAATCACGGTAGTTTCCCCGGCAAAAGGGAGGGGATATGTCCGTATTCCTGGGAGGCCGCATCCCAACCGGCGTAAGGTTGGCGTGCCAGTAAGCACCGGTCACTCTGGCGCTGTCGGCATCAAAAGCATAGACGGTATTATTGACGGTGGCGACATACACCACATTCCGCATGCCCTCACCCGGTATACTAACACCCGAGACCACCAACGGCTGTGCATAGACTTTATCATCTATCACACAGGAAAATAATTTGGCAAAACTGCCTGCCTTTACATTTTTGATATTCAGCAGGGTCTCCTGGTCGTTAAACCCGGTCCTATTGAGATCAGTATGCTGCGTGAGTACGTCTACCTGCGCACTTGCAGAAATAGCAAAGAATACCAGGACATTGCCCAGGAACAATGTAAACTTTTCCATACGGACGTTTAGAGGTTACCTATTTGCGATAAAGGGGAATAACCAACGTACTGGCATCTGCGAAGGATGAGTGGATAGAGAGTGGACCAGAGGAAGACAATGGTGGCGCAAAATATATAAATAAATTCACATTTACAAATCACTTGCCGCCCGAGCCCAACCACTCCAGGCCATCCTCAAACAAATGATCTTGCGTAGAAGAGCTGAGGTTCTGATCCCCATGCCCCATATTCACATATAACATCTTATAACGCTTATTCGTCCACGCAACGGGAATATCACCGTTAGGAATGATGTCCTTCTTCCCCAAAGGATAATTGGCAGGATCGAGCGTGATCAACACTTTGATATCCTTGTTGTTGCGCGGGTTCGGCTTCCAGCCGTACCATTCATTGATGGGTGCGGTATAACGCGCGGGCAACCGGCGGGTAACAGGATGCAACTGATTCTCGACAATAAGCCTGGCAGGCAAAGGCGGCCAGCTGTTGTTATAAAATACAGCATCCCCAAAAAAATGGACAAACCAGGGCCAGTTCGTGGTCCCGTCATTATAGCCTGCCACATGAAATCCCAGCCAGGCCCCGCCCTGTTCCATATAATGCTGAAAAGCCGTCCGCTGTGCTTCATCATGGGGAAAGTCATTCAGCCAAAGAACGACCTGGTATTTTTTTAGCGCCTCATTGCAATTCTCCCAATTGGAGGTAGTGTCAAAAGAAAAGTTCTTCCGCAAGGCAAGATCCGAGTAAAAGCGGATGGCATCATATGCAAAGTCGACATGATCCCTTTCCACGGTATTGGAATAGAAAGCAAGCACACGATAACGGGGATGAGCCGGCGCAGCCACAACAGAACCCGGACGAGCCGCCGCACCCGCCGCCCACGAGATGGCATTTGCAAAAAGGCGCTTGTATACGGTATCGTCAAACAACACAGGGTCATGCCCCATAAATATATAGACGTTACGGGCTAGCACCTTCTCATTGGTCCAGATCACAGGATGGTCGCCCATCTTCACAGTCGTATCGGGCAGGTAGGTAGACTCATCGACACTGGCCAGGACATGGACATTGGGCCGCGGACTCTTGTCATAAGTGTACCACTCCTCCTTCTGCACCACGAAGCTGTCGGGGATGCCGGCCAGCATGGGATGACGACGGTCCTCCAGCCGGACAGTGGCCTTTGCAAAGCGCGCGATATAATCCTTCCAGCGGATGCCGCCCATAAAATCATGAAACCAGGACCACATGGGATAATGATCGAACTCTCCCAGCAAGGTTGCATGATGAAATCCGACCCATCCCCCCCGGCCCTCCTCGATATATCTTTTAAAAGCAGCTTCCGCAGCGGGCTTCCAGCCATAAGGAACATAATCGAGCTGGATGATAAGCTGGTAACGGCTTAACAATTCGTCATTGATACTGTCGGTATGGGTCAGATAGTCGATGGCAAAATTGCTGTTCACCGCCTGCTGCGCAAGCCAGTTACGGGCACGCCAGGAATATTTGACATGCCAGCCACCGTTCTCATACAACACCAGGGCGCGAAAACGGGGTAGATCGACCTCCTTATAAATATCATCCATCGCCCGGGTCATGGAGGAATCCAACCCGGCAAATAGCCGCTGATCCTCACGATGCCAGGGATGCCCCTGCCGGAAATCCCACCAACGATACTCGATCTTCGAGAACTCAGTGGTAGTACCGATGCCAACAGGCTTTTCATAATAATGATCGCTGCGAAAGCTATAATGACCGTCGGAAACATTAATATTCCAGTCGAAATTTACCAGGTAATGATGCCCGGAATCGTTTGTCGGGATATCGAGCGTACCCTTACCGCTCAAAACACCCAAAACGGAATCCGCATGGGTAACAACAAACCGCGGCCGGCGCATAGCGCGACGAAGCCGCAAAAACAACTCCAACCCCCGCACACCCGGCGATCCGAGCCTAAAACTCCGCTCATAACCCACCCGCTGATCCCTCAAAGGCAGTGAAGCGCTGGCAGGTCCCGAGGACGCAGCCCAACGGACAGCATCACGGATCAAGCCGGCATACGCGGGATCCTCTAAAAGTTCGGGGGAATGACCGGGACTGATGTAGATCATCCGGCGGTACCGCTGGTTGGTCCAGATGACGGGATGATCCCCCATCGGTTTATTCTGGTGGTAGGTAGATTCATCCACGGAGGCCAGGACATGGATATCGGGGTTGCCACGGACGCTTTTGTCCCATTCATACCATTCATCGGGAATATCCAGCCGGACGGCCTCCCCCTCTCCCCCTCCTCCTCGAAGATGACGCATAACAGGATGACCCCGGTCCTCGATGACAAGTGTCGCATGCTGATATGCGGGATGGGGGGAATAGGTTACATTCCCCATAAGGTCCTCAAACCATTGCCAGTATTTATCGTTAGGATGAAATTGTCTGCCTGTGAGCCCTGCGGCATGGATGCCCACCCACCCCTTCCCCTCCTCGACAAACTGCCGGAGCGCATCCTGCTGTGCATAGGACATGTCGAAGGGAGCCAGGTGCAGCATGACAAACACCTGATACCGGGCAAGGTTGGCCGGGTTGATCTGGCTGGTGTCATCGGTAAAATCCAACTGGAAAGACTCCTCCGCCGCCATTTTCTCAAAAAAAGGCCGGGCAGCGGCAATCATTTTCAGATGATCGCTGGCCCGGGAAGCCACTACGAGAACGCGGAACGACTGGGCGCCGGCGCCAGCCTGGACCAAAACTAACAAGGCAATAAGGCAATACGTTTTATACATAGCACAAATATCGGGCAGATTCGCTCATTGCCGGGAAGCCATCGCAGTAAGGGCAGCCAAAAACCATGCAGCATGGGGCAGCCATTGCTCCGTCCAGCGCCATTCATTACCATCGTCTTCCGTACGGAAATCGATACCACCTCCATCACCGTGGTCTTTTCCACCGGTGATACCATTGGAAATACCGCCACGTTGGGAACCATGGCCATAATTGGAGGCCATATAGGGGACATTGTTCTTACCCCAGCCATACATAAAACAGATGGAATAAGGGTTGCAGCCCAGGATCCAGGAGTATTGACGGGCAGCAAAAACAGTTAGATCACCGGGTACAGGACGACCTTCCCCCGTATGCCCGCGCACCAACCGCTCTCCCAAAAGCGCCGCTGTCGCCAGCGACCCCAGACGTGCATTCTCACCCTGCCACCACCAGCCGGTCTCATTCTCATGAGGAATAAAGAATCCGTCTTTCACCGAATCCTTATACAGAAAACTCTGACGCGCATAGCCAAAAGGATTGTCCACTTCATGAGTGACCCGGATCTGATAGGCCAGGGCCTTACGAATGGTGCCAACAGCCGCATCCCGGTGACTGGCATCCCGTTCCTTGTCGAGGTACCGGATGAGCGCGACAATGGGCAGACCTGCATCGGCAGCATGCCAGAAAGGACGGCGGCCATCATCGGAAATAAAATACCCCGCAGGCGACATACGCGCATTGAGCTTTTGCGCACGCAGCCGGGCCTGGTCACGATAGTAACCGCTGTCGGTGGCGATCCATAGCTCCGTCGCAGCCATCAGGGCGCAATAGTCATCGATGATGTTTTCCTTACCATCATCGTCGTACCTGACATTATTGACCACCAGGTGAGCATAAGCCCGCCGGGCGGCGTCCAGGTATTGCTGTGAAGTATAGTCACCGTTCTTATGCCAGCGGGATATACGGGCCAGGGCCGCGATAGCCATACCCCCGCCTTCACGGAAAGCGCACTGGTATTCATCGGTGGTAACGCTGTTGGCGCGTAAGCCGACGACACGACGGGCTTCGGGGTCCTTTTTGAAGTAAGAAAAAATGGTCATATAGAAATACCCTTCCGGCGAAAGAGAACGTGTGATATAATCCGCCCCCCAGAGCGCCTCCCGAACGAGGGAATCGGTCAGTCCCCACCGGTACAATTGGTCATGTAGGACCTCGCCCGTATTGACCAGGCTCCAGGTAACCAACGGTATCTGCTGAGGTGACATAAAGTTGGCATAGGCCAGGTGAGAGAAATATTTACTGACGTCACCCGATGCATCGCACCAGCCGCCATGAAGATCGACACGTTTGTCGCTGCCATACAACAAAAGATGCCTGTCAGCCTCCAGCTCCATCGGCGTATTGGCACGTTGCTGATTATAATAGTGGATAATACTGCTTATCAGCAGACGAGCCCAATCGGCATTGCCGATGGTAAAAGGGACAGAGCTGATCAGGGTATCGCCGGCATCAACCATGAGCCGGTATGTCCCCGGTCGATGAAGGACAGAGAAGTCTGCCTGGTAAAACCCCTCGGCCGACCAGTCGGGAATAGTTTCGCGCCTGCCGAGCTGCCCCCGAAAAACGGAATGACCCGCTGCATCCACCACATCGAAAACATGGTCATCCGTCCTGCCTTCGACCACCGCGATCTTTGATCCGTCAGGCGGGAAGATAGCCTGGTTCAAATGGATCTTTTGCGCGGAAAGATACAGACCGCTAAGACAGGCAAGGAGCGTTATCATCGACTTCATGACTAAATATACAATAATAAAGCCTCCCAGGAGACGGGAGGCTCTGCAAAATTACACGGAAACAAAACTACTTGCTCTCCGTGCTCGTGGACGTTGTTTGCGGATTAAAATCGGACATAGTTGGCATAATAACTACCTTGATATTATTGCCCGGCTGACTGCCATTAGCAGGCTGTGTCATCGATACATTTACCTTTGGAATACCGCTTTGCAAGAAATTACTTGCAACCATATTCATACGGGCTTGTTTCAAAGCCCAGGCTCTGCTCTTGGAGGGATTGCTCCCATTGCTGTAATACGTCATGCCGCCTTCCGAAGAATATTTATGGTGTACCTTTTTATGGGCTGGTGCTGTACTGCTCTTAGCAGTGCTTGGCGCAGAAGCAGTAGCATCACTTTGTCCCTGGACAGTGCTCGCCCCTGTCGATTTCCGGGCAGTGGCATGATGCGTCCTGTGGTGCCTGGGCGCCGGCGCTGCATTGGCTGACATATCGGTCGTCGTCGTCGTATTGCTGGACATGTCAGTAGAAGACATAGCAGTAGCAGTACCACTCTGACCGCTGGCAGAATCATCATCGGCCACGGATACATTGACATCCGACCTTGCCTTGATCACCTGGGCAACACTATTCAATGCCTGCTTCCCTTTCGAAGTAACGGCAGTGCTGTTCTTTTTAAAGATATCATTTTCATCCAGCCGCACATAGATAACGTTATTCGTCTCCTGAATATCCGCATTGGCAAGACCCGCCTGCGACAAAGCATTTTTCAGATCGCCGCTCACCTGCGACATAGCGCCCTGCTGTTGAGTAAAATAGTTTTGATAATAAGCAAGGGACTTCTGCTGGGTAGCACAATTGGTGTTGGTGCTGTCAAGCGTCCGCTGCAGGGAAGTGCTTTTCTCCTGCAGGGAATTTACATTTTCATTTAGGGAAGCTACCTGCTGTGCCAGCCTGGTACTGTCATTTCTTACTTGTTGAAGAGCTGCCTGGGATGACTTATACTTCTTGCTCGATACGCACCCCGACAACAAAACAGCGGCAATACCTGCGGTAGCTAACACCACATTAAGTTTTGTTTTCATGATCACATGGTTTAAAATGATAAGAATAATTAGTTCAAGAAAAAATTTGCCTTGCAGCAGTGGCTTGCCGCCGCTGTGGCTAAACATCATAATGTTTCCCTAAAATCTAATGCCAGGGGGCTGACCCGCTGAAAGTTGTAGCAGGTGTGGTCAAATATCCCCAATAGAGTCTGCCTGGCCGGTCGGCCCTTAAGCTCTTATAACGAACGAATGTAAGAGGCCCGTTCTCATATCGCAGCTGTTATCTCAACAAACTTCCGCCGGGTGATGGGGGGACTGTTTTTTTTCATATAGCAGGTTTTTAGGAAGGTGTGTATGCTGAATTTACGAAAATATTTCCTATCTTATACGCATTAAAGACCATCCTCCCGGACATATCCCATCGTAACGCTCCTTTGGAACCTTTCTTTATTCTCTCGGTAATGGTATCGCATTATTAATTCACCAATTAACAGGAGCTATTTATGAAAAGTTCTATCAAGCTGATCGCCATCGGCATCCCCGCCATCATCACCCTGTATTCCTGCCAAAAAGGAATGAGATCGACTGAACAGTCCAACACTTACCAAAGAGCACTCCTGCTCAACAAAAAACCGCAGGGTGACATACAGGGCGCTGTATCCGTATTTGCAACGGGTTTCAATAATCCGCGCGGACTGAAATTCGGCCCCGACGGATATCTTTACGTGGCGGAAGGAGGTCCGGGCGGAAAAGATTCTACCATAGGCCAATGCACACAGGTGATACCTCCTGTAGGCCCCTATCACGGAAGTCCTGTAGGCGGCCGCATCTCAAAAGTAAATGCAGCAGGCATCCGCACAACCATCACCGACAATCTGCCTTCCAGCAGCGCAAGTGAGATCATCGGCGGCGATGTGGAAGGAGTAGCCGACGTGGCATTCATCGGTAATACATTGTATGCGATACTAGCCGGGGCCGGCTGCTCTCACGGCGTTGCCGGTATTCCCAACGGCATCATAAAGGTCAACCCCAACGGCAGCTGGACATGGGTAGCCAATCTCAGCGCCTGGCAGCAGTCACACCCCGTCCTGCATCCTGAAGAGGAGGATTTTGAACCCGATGGCACCTGGTACAGCATGATCAACGTGCACGGCGACCTGTATGCGCTGGAACCCAATCACGGTGAGCTGGTCAAAGTCACCACAGACGGGAACATCAGCCGGGTCATCGACATCTCAGCCTCCCAGGGTCACATTGTTCCTACTGCACTAACTTATCATGGTAATTTCTATATGGGTAACTTATATCCTTTCCCCATTCCCGGAGGCGCTTCAAAGATCTATAAGATCACGCCGTCCGGTGAGATCAAGGTGGTAGCATCGGGTCTCAACACCGTGCTGGGCCTGGTATTCGATGATCGAGACATGATGTACGTGCTGGAAATGACTGTCGGAGCGCCCTTCCCCACACCCGGCACAGGTACAGTGCTGCGGATCGATCCATCCGGTAAAACAACCACGATTGCTACAGGACTATCCCTCCCCACAGGCATGACAATGGGACCCGACGGCAACTTGTATGTATCGAACTGGGGATTCAGCCCCAAAGCCATAGGCGGCGGCCAGGTGCTTAAAATAACACTTGCTCCCTAAAACACTTGCCCCTAAAAGAAAAAGCCCCTCGCAACAACGAGGGGCTTCTCTTAATGATAATTTTTCAGATATAATATTACATCCTTGATATTGCACCAGTGAACAGGATCAAAATCATTCTGTGAAAGCGCTTCCAATCCTTCCCGTAACTTACCGAGGTAATCCGCAATAAGCGGCTCCGGCAAATTTTTTTGTCGCATTTTTTCAATGGAGCGGGCAACGATCCGTTCTCCCTGTTCGCAGTCACGCGCTTTCTCCACATGAAGAAGTATTAATTCCTTATATTCATCGACTGTCATGGCGGCCAATCATATTCAATCCAAAGTTAACAAAACTATCGGAATCATAGTGGCCGGACAACGGCGGTAGTCCTTTTAGCTGATCGTTACTGCTGCGCCGTCACAGTCTGAATACTCCCGTCAGCATTGAATTTCAGTTCAGTAACCTTTACATTCCGTAAATGCGTCTTACCGCTGAGCTGCGTATCATGATAAAAAAGCCACCATTTGCCGTTGAAAGGAATGATGGAATGGTGGGTAGTCCAGCCTTCCACGGGATTCAGGATCACCCCCTGCCAGGTGAAAGGACCATAGGGCGAAGTTCCCGTGGCATACACCAGTTTATGCGTATCCCCCGTGGAATACGTGAAATAGTATTTGCCATTGTATTTAAACATCCAGGACCCTTCAAAAAAGCGTTTGCCATTGTCTTTTTCCATAAAAGGCTTATTGTCACTCCCCACAACCTGGATCTCCTTCACCGGCCCGGCAAGCTGCTTCATATCCGCGCTGAGCTTCGCCACACGGGGTAGAACGGCCAGTTCATCCGGTTTCCGGTTGCCTTTTGTGGAATCATACCGGCCACCATCCCACTTCTGCAGCTGTCCACCCCAGATACCGCCGAAATACATATAATAGCTGCCATCATCATCTTTAAATACACAAGGATCGATGCTGTAAGTTCCCTTCATCGGCATCTTCTCCGCCGTAAAAGGCCCTTCGGGCTTGGAGCTGGTAGCCACGCCAATATGAAAGACATCTTTTTTATCCTTCACAGGAAAATAAAGATAATAGGTACCATTCGCAAAGGCTGCATCGGGTGCCCACAGTTGGCGACCGGCCCACGGAATATTACGGATATCGAGCGCCACCCCATGATCCGTAACCTTACCGCCAATAGAATCCATCGATAGGATATGATAATCCCGCATATCGAAATGCGAACCCAGGTCGTCTTCAGGGATACCGGTAGCCGTGTCATGAGAAGGATAGATATAAATACGCCCATTAAAAACATGCGCAGATGGATCAGCCGTATAGATATTCGTCACGAGAGGTTGGGACAGATACTGTTTCTTCCCGGTCGCGGCAGCGGCGGTATCCTTTGCCGTCGAATCCGCAGTCGCGCCAGATGAATCGGCGCCGTTCCCCCCACATCCTTCCAGAGCGATCATGCAAAGTGCTGCCAGGGCGATCGTGCAAAGTGCCGTCAACCCCAATTTGTGCGTAAGTCGTTTCATTGTCAATGGCTTAATGTTTAAAATGCAATCGGTTGCAATCTATTGTTCGCCGAAAATACGCTTTTTTCCTCATCCGGCATTCCCTGCTTGCTGTTTAGCTAGACTGCTTTTCCCCCCATCACATCTGCCTCGTTCTCCAGCTCGCGGCTATCATTCACCGGGATCCCTCCCTTTATCTGTAGGGTGGGCTGCACCCTTCCCTGGCGCTGCTGCACTACATGCCAGGCCTCATGCGGCAAATGCTTCTCCTGACCGGGGCCTACATGAATATCCTGACCCTGGGCAAAGGCAAATGCATTCAGCTGCGCCGGCTTTTCCGAATTGTAATGAACGTTGACATCATCCATGGAAAATCCCGACATCCTTTCAATCCCGGATTTAAGATTATCGGGAAGACCGGTATTATTCGATTTAAACTGTAGGGCCGGGGCGCCCTTCTTTACATTCCCGGCAACGGATCGATCGGATGCCTGGCTGGATCCGGTCAGCTCATGAACTTGCTCCATAGACAAGGTGTTTTAATTTATTAAAGGTCACGGTACATCATCTTTTTTTATCAGCGGGAAGACCAGGAACCGGGTGATCAGCGCTCCGATGGCGATGCCCGTAAAGACCACTGCAAACAAAGTCCCCAAGGGAAAGTCGAAGCAGTCGGCCGTATCATCGCTCACACCAAAGGAAACGATGCTCTTATCCAGGAACAGGTACATGAACCCGGTGACAGTCAGCAGGATGAACAAAAAGATCAGCAACGCGGCCAGCGGCTTCATCCATTTCCACCGGTCGCCCACATGCCGGATCCTGTTGATAAACAGCAGCACGCCGCCCACGAAAAGCAAAGCCAGCACGATGCTCAGCCTCCCTATGACAGAAGCGGCTTCCCTCCGGATCATACTGCGGTCATTGTTCCTGACCCCCGCCTCCTGCCATTTTCTAACCAGCACCCTGGGAAAAGCAGGCTCGCAAGGATATCCGAAGAGGAACCCATACTGCTCTATCTTGGCATTGATATAAGTCCATGACCACTGCCAGTCATCCAGCACCACTTCCTTTTTGCGGGTCGCCTTCAACGCCACCATAGTGGTATCGACCCTGCCCAGCTTGGCAGCCATCACATCCCACAGCTCCCCATAACCATCATCGTCGCCCAAAGAGACGATCACTATCCCGCCTAATCCTTCATGCTGCAGGAGAAAGTCATACTTGGCGGCTAATGACACATCGTCATCATACCATACCCGCTGCGCCAACACACCCGTTTTGTTGCGTATATCCAGCCGCTGTGTCGCGCTGGCGGGTTCATAAATAGGCTGCTGTTGGTATTCAGCACGCGCACGCAGGTCATTATAAGGGATGGGCGTCGGCAAGGTCCACCTGCCCGAGCGAAATGTCCAGCTGATACCGAAGTAAGGCAGACAGACCATCAGCTTCGCAGCAGGTATCGGGATATTCAGGTAACGGGATAGACAGGTCTTCAAATCATTATTCCGTACACCGGTCAATGGCGCCAGCGGACCGGGCAGACCGGTCTGGTATTCCGTAAAATCCACCAGGAAGCGATCCACATATACATTCAACGTCGGCAGGTCATAGATGTCGTCGGGCGCATAGGCAGGGATGCGGATACCCAGCCGGTAGTTATGACCTCCCCTGGCCTTCAGCGCTTCCGCCAACCCTACGATAAAGGCAGTCAACGCAGTCGACGAGGCCGGAGGGGCATCGTCAAACAGGATATATACGCCCGCGGCATGTCTCATGTCCAGGGCGGTAAGAATATCGGTGATCAACACCTGCTGTGCCGTATGGCTGCGGAGAAGGCTGTCGATATTTTTCCTGTCCCGGCTTTCCACACACAGGCTCACCTCGGAACCTTTTACCCCCGCGGAATCGAGCGCGCCAGCAGTCTGCCAGTCCTTACCGCCGGTGAGATTCCCTGTCTTTCCCCTGAACCCTGCCGAATACCAGGCCACTTCATTGATCAGACGCAAGTCGGGATGATCATCCTGCTCCTTCATCAGGTGAGGATAAAATCCGGTAATGATCATTTTTGTTCTTACCCGGTAGGTATATTGTTGACTTAGGGAATCATTGATCCTGATCGTATCGCACAGCTTACTGCCGCGTTGCAGCAGGCGGTGGATCAAAGACAGGTTTTGCTGTTCAGCCGGACTAAGAAGACTGATGATCCTGTTCACCATATCCTGTATGGCCTGGTCATCCACTGACGAACTGCCGCTGCCGGCGCCGCCATCCACTTCACTACTGTCGACACCACCCCCCTGTTTGGCCAGCTTTGTCTTCAACGAGTCGATCGCATTGAGTACCTGCCTGATATCATCCCTTTCTTTTTCTTCTGCCTGCGTCCGCTGAGCGGAATCGATAGCATTCAGCCGCCTGACAGTCGCCTCGAGAGAATCTTGCAAACCGCTGTTGGCGATGATGTTCAACACCCGCACCTGCTCACGCGCCCTGGCATTCTTCCGGAACTGCAGGAACTGGATGAGCTTCTTGAACAGACCTTCTTTTGATGGAGGTTTTACCTGGGGGGCGGCAACTTTCGGAACAGTGTCCAATATCGTATGTGCCAACACGTTATGATCAGCAGCGGCTGCATTTAATGCAAACGCCATTAACAAAATAGGTAAGGGGAATAACTTATACATAACATGCGAAACTGTAACGAATGTAGAAATTTAATTTTCTTTCTATAGTTTTTTTTTGAATTGTCGATACAATTTCTATACATTGTATCGAAATCGTCATGATTTTATCTTCTCTGATTGATTAAGGTTAAGTCTCCAACAGTAAACAGTTTCCGATACTCATAAGAAAGCCCTGAACTATATCTATTGTATACCATTTAACTTTTTTCGCTAAATGATACAAGAGGCCTTGTCATGTCTGGCCGAAGAGATGAATATCTACTTCAGGAACAAGCTGAAGATCAATGAAGACAAGGCTGTTGTCTCGGGTATCCTCAATGCTGACGGATCGATAGCTATCCGGGAAGAGAACAAAGTGATCATTACCCTGGTCAACGTGGAAAGGGAGACGGTTAAAAATAACAACGTTGTCCCTAATACTTCCCAGCCTGTGAATATCAATCTGTATGTGTTGCTGTCGGCATATTTCTCCGCTGTCAATTATCCGGAGGCGCTGCGATTTCTGTCTTTCGTCATCGGATACGTACAGCAGAAGAATGTTTTTACAAGGAGCAATACACCTCAGCTGGACAGCAACATCAACAAGCTGGTGCTGGAGATGGAGAACCTGAGCACGGAAAAAATGAATAACGTGTGGGCCGCCCTCGGCGCCAAGTATATGCCATCGGTGATGTATAAGATGAGGATGCTCACCATCGATGGATCGGTCATCCGGGAATACCGTCCGGAAGTGAGTGGCGTGCAACAATAAGATACTACTATACCGTAGAGCGTAGTGTTATGGAAAGTCGAATGAAACCTTTGGTACAGGTGCAATTCAGGCATGGATATTTCAGCAGCCGTCTTTGCACCATCCTATTAGTAACCCCTTCGGACGCTGCCCGCCGCACCATGACCAATCATGGCTTGTGGTGGAAGGCAAACCCGGGCGGCTTTACGCTGCTGTATGATACGCATCATGCCGGCTCCCCCCGCACAAGGGATGCTGTGCTGAATGATCGTATCGTCCTTCGCTGGCTCATCCGGCTGCAGGATCCCTATTTCTATAACTACACCGCTGCCCCGGCTGCTATACCCGGCCGGCAGATCCTGTATTTTTTCAATCAGCCAGGCTCCCCTCTCCTGTATGCGGGCAATATCGACTGTGATCATTTTGACAAGCCTTTTGCTATCCTGGGCCTTCGTCTGCGCCCGTGGATGGAAAATAACTATCACATCGAATTCCAGCCGCAGTCGACCACCTGGCATTATATCCTGGTTAGCGATCACCTTCAGCAGCTGCAAAGTCCGGCTGTCATCAATAGTGTGACCAGGGAACGTTTCAAAGGACCTGCCGGCATACAGCTGATCGACGGCCGTCCCGGCCTGTCCTTTATGTCACCGGGACCCATCGACTGTAGTGAGCGACCGGCAGCCACCTGTATGCTGGTAGAAAATTTCGATCCTGTTACAGGCCGCCACAAGGTCGTCATGCCGGTGCTGCCGGTGCCTGATCCAAGGATCATTTCAAGATCGACGAAAACTTCCGCAAGCGATGGAGCAACTGCTGTCGCCACCGGCACTCCCGATAATTTTTCTGAAATACTTATATACTAAACAACAAATCTTACAACATCATGCCAACCACACTAATGACCCCGGGCGTCTACATCGAAGAGAAGAACGCCTTCCCCGGTTCGGCCGTCGCCGTAGAGACAGCCGTGCCGGTGTTCATCGGTTACACCGAAACTGCGATCCGCAACGGCAAATCGCTCGTCGGCGTTCCCACCCCCATCAGCTCATTCGCCGAATACAGCGAAAGCTTTGGCGGGCCCTTCCATCCCAAATTTATCGTCAGCATGGCCGCGGACAATGCCACTCCGCCGTCAAGCCCCCCCTCCCCGACGCCCGGCGCTCCCTCATCAGCCGACACCGTTACGCTCCATGGCAAACCTACCACCGTGAAGCTGAAAGACAATAACACGGCCTATTTCTACAACTGTATCCGCCTGTTCTACGCCAATGGTGGGGGCAACTGCTATATCTATTCCGTCGACACCTATGGCGACAAGCCGGACGGCTTCGAGATCAAAGCCTCCGACTTCATCGGCTCTCCCGACCATCCCTCATCGGTCTTCGATACCCTGGAAAAAGAATACGAACCCACGCTCATCGTCATGCCGGACATCATCGCCCTCGGCAGGGACGCTTACACAGACGTATATACGCAGGTGCTGAACCATTGCTCCAAAATGCAAAGCCGTATGGGCATCTTCGACCTCCGCAAACAGGACCCCACGGAGAAGACGGACGACGTCGTCGGCGAATTCAGGGATAACATCGGCACCAATTTCCTCAACTACGGAGCGGCTTACTACCCCTGGTTGAAGACAGGCATCGTACAGCCGGGCGAAGTCGACTTCCAGAACATCGACCCCTCGGTGGACCTGTCTACGCTCCTGCCGGATAACGAAGGCCCCGCAAAAGACATCATCTCCAGGTTCAATGCCAACGATAAAAAAACAGACCCCAGCGTCAAGACAAATTACCACCAGTCGCTGAAAGCCGCCAGCCCTACCTATGTCACTATACTGGACGTGCTGCGGGCCCGCATCAACGAGTTGCCACCCTCCGCAGCCATGGCAGGCATCTACACACTGGTGGACAATTCGCGCGGGGTCTGGAAGGCGCCGGCAAACGTGTCGCTCAGCATGGTGCACGCACCCAGCGTCAACGTCTCCTCGGACGCGCAACAAAAGCTGAACGTGGACGTCATGGCAGGCAGATCCATCAACGTCATCCGCCCCTTCCCCGGCGTCGGCACACTGGTGTGGGGAGCCAGGACACTGGACGGCAACAGCCAGGACTGGCGCTATATCAACGTCAGAAGAACGCTCATCATGATCGAGCAGTCGCTAAAGCTCGCCACACGCGCCTACGTGTTCGAACCAAACGACGCCTCCACCTGGATCACGGTGAAAAGCATGTTCACCAACTTCCTCATCAACCTCTGGAAACAGGGAGCCCTCGCAGGCGCAGTACCCGAACAGGCTTTCGACGTCCAGATCGGCCTCGGCGCCACCATGACACCCACAGATATCCTCGACGGGATTATGCGCATCACGGTCAAGGTGGCCGTCGTCCGGCCGGCGGAATTCATCGTCATCACTTTCCAGCAACAACAACAATTATCATAACCTAACCATCACACAACCTCATTACCTCATTCTAAAATCTTAAAATTATGGCAGACGACGGATCAAGCCAATCACAATCGATATGGCCCTTGGTAAAATTTTCCTTCCAGGTCAAATGGGACGACAAAGAGCTGATATTCCAGGAGGTAACCGGCCTCTCCTCCGAAACCCAGGTCATCGAATACCGCGGTGGTAACAACAAGGTATATTCGACAGTCAAAATGCCGGGCCTTCAGAAGTTCGGCAACGTCACGCTCAAAAAAGGCATCTTCAAAGGCGACAAGGACCTTTGGGATAAATATAACCTGATCAAGATGAATACCTACAAAAGGTCCACCATCACCATCAGCCTGCTGGACGAATCGAATGCCGTTGCTATGACCTGGACGCTCACCAACGCCTTCCCCGCCAAGATCACCGTCACGGACATGAAGTCCGACGGCAACGAAGTGGCGGTCGAGACAATGGAGCTGGCCCACGAAGGGCTCAAACAGAGCGCTTAAACACCGATCACATGGCGGACACCACCACTTATTACCCCCCGGTAGGATTTTCCTTCCAGGTCAACATCACAGGCATCGACGGCATGAACGAAGGCAATTTCCAGGAAGTTACAGGTCTCAACGTCAAGCTGGACGTGGAAGAGATCAAGGAAGGAGGCGAGAACCGGTTCGCACACCGGTTCCCCTCCCGTCCTAAATACGAGAACCTGGTGCTTCGGCGCGGCATGGTCACAGGCTCTGCCCTGATCACCTGGGCCAGGCAAGCCACAGAACAGTTCACCTTCACCACCCGGACGGTCGTCGTCAGCCTGATGGACGAGGGAGGCGATAACCTCGCCACCTGGAACGTCGTCAACGCCTGGCCGGTGGCGCTCAAAATGTCGGAATTCAAAGCACAGGAAAATGCCATCGCCATTGAAACGCTCGAACTGAGCTTCGACTATTTTCAAAGGATAAAATGATCTTATGCCCCTTGAAGTCAGAGAACTGGTGATCAAGGTCACCATCGAAGAACAAAATACCCCTCCGCCCCCGGACGAAAAGGCCCAGCCGGCCATTCGTCGCACCCTCGTCAGGGAATGCGTCGAAGAAGTACTGGCCATGCTTGATCGTCGGGCGAAACGTTAACATTAAGCCGTTATGAGCAACCTGATCAAACTCAAAATAGAGGCGTTCAGCGATGCCGTATGCACACAATCGCTCGGCAAATCCATCGACGCCTTTCTCAACCCGGACTCCTACTCTCTGAACTATGCCGTCAACTACGAGAGCAGCAAAGAGAAACAGAACAACGCAGGTACCCAGATCTTCACAGGCATGGGACCTACCGGTCTCGAACTGGAACTAACCCTCGACGGAACAGGCATTATCCCCCTGCCCTCAGGCTATGCCACCGTCGACGACTATATCCGGTCACTGAAAGATATCATCTACAATTACCAGGGTACCTACCACAGACCCAACTATTGCAAGGTGGCCTGGAATAACCTCCAGTTCACAGGCGTCTGCTCTTCCTTCACGATCAAATATTCCATGTTCCAGCCTGACGGTACGCCTATCCGCGCCTCGGTCAAGCTCAGTTTCAAAGAGAATATAGATTTTAAGACCAAGCTGCGGATGGCCCAGTCCAGTTCTCCCGACCTCACCCACGTCCGCACAGTGAGATCAGGCGATACCCTGCCGCTGATGACCTGGCGCATCTACGGCGACAGCAGCCACTACCCCATGGTCGCAAAAGCCAACAACCTCTCCCGCCTCGACGCCATAAAGCCGGGCGACGAGCTCTATTTCCCGCCATTAAACAGGAAGTGATATGTCTGCACCATCCCCTATCGATATCAAAGACCCGGTGTTGATGCTGTCCATCACCATCGACGGCACCCCCCTGGAAGACGCTTACCCTGTGCAGTCCCTGGAGATCACCCACACCATCAACAAGATCCCGGAAGCGCAGCTCAGCATCGTCTTCAGCAATCAGGCCACCGGCAATACGAATATGAACGACAGCCAGAATATCAAGCCCGGCAGCACCATCGGGATCGAGGCGGGCTACGGGGCCGACGGACAGCAGACCTCCATCTTCCAGGGTGTGATCACGAAAAAAAAGATCAGCGTAAAGACTGCAGGCGCCTACACATTGGACATCAGCTGCTCACATAGGGCCCGCAACATGACCTTCGGCAAGAATGCCGTCCAGTATACCAACAAAACGGACAGCGATGTCATCAAGGCGATCATCGGTCTGTATGCAGGGCTCTCCTGCAAGGTAGACGCCACCACGGTCACCCGCGAGTCCACCCTGAAACCCAACGACACCAGCGACTGGGATTTTATCATGACGCTGGCGGAGTTCAACGGTAAGGTCATTTTATTCGACCAGGATACAGTGGTCGTCACTGCGCCTTCACTAAGCACGAGCCCGGTGCTGCGGGTGGCCTTCGGCGAGTCGATCGAGTCCTTCGATGCAACGGTCGACACGGAAAATCAGCCTGCCTCGGTCACCGCCATGTCGAAAAATAAGAGCGGCTCGGACATACTAAAAGCCAAAGCCAATGAGCCGACACTGCCCGACCCCCTCAAAAGCGCTATTGCCGCCGGCTCTTCACAACAGGGAAAGAACAAGGAGCTCTTTGCCAGCCCCGGTATGGCCAACGACGAGCTGCAGATCTGGGCTGACGGCAGGTTGCTCCGTCACCGCCTGAGCGCCTTCAGAGGCAATGTATCCTTCATTGGCAGCGGGCTCGTCAAGCCGGGCAATATGATCCAGCTGGACGGGGTCGGTCAGCTCTATAACGGCGCCGCCTACGTGTCCGGCGTCAGCCATACCATCGATGAAGGCCACTGGACTACCAAGGTCACCTTCGGCCTGCCGGACGACAGCGTGGCGGACAAACAGGGTTTCTCCACGCCGGCCGCCGAAGATGGATCGCCTGCGGTCAGGGGATTGCAGCAGGCTACAGTGACTAAGCTCTCGGGCGATCCCGACTCGAAATACAGGGTACAGGTGAAGCTGGTCTCCCAGACATCCAACCCGGAACCGATGTGGGCCATCCTGGGCAGCCCCTACGCCACCAACCAGGCAGGATGGGTATTCCTGCCGGAACCCGGTGACAATGTAGTGGTGGGCTTCTGCGGCAACAACGCAAAAGAGCCGGTGATACTCGGCGCCTTCTACGACCCGGTGAAAGTCTGTCCCTCCCCTGCATCGGACGAGAATAACTACCTGAAATCCCTGAAGACAAGATCGGGATTGAAAATAGGATTCGACGACAACCAAAAGATCCTGACGATCGAAACACCGGCGGGCAACAAGCTGACGCTCGACGACAACGGAAAATCCATTAAGATCGCCGATCAGAATGGGAACACGACGACGATGGATGAAAATGGCATCGCCATGCAGACGAATAAGGATATTTCGATAAAGGCCACGGGCAGCATTACCCTGTCAGCCACGGGCAAGCTGAGCCTGTCATCCAACGACGACATCGCCTTGTCGGGCAACAATATCACACATAGCGCTAAGATGGGATTTACAGCCAAGGGGAATACCAGCGCGGAACTCTCGGCCTCGGGCATGACCACCGTCAAAGGCGCAACCGTATCGATCAACTAAACAAAAAAAATTAAACTGCTATGGGACAGCCCGCTGCAAGAATTTCAGATTTACACGTATGTCCGATGGTGACACCAGGGATACCTCCCATTCCGCATGTCGGCGGACCGGTCATCGGCCCCGGCGTGCCGACGGTACTGATCGCCAATATGCCGGCTTCTGTCGTGGGCGACCTCGCCACCTGTACGGGACCGCCTGACACGATCCAGAAGGGATCGATGACGGTCAGCATCGGCGGCAAACCCGCCGCCAGGATGGGCGACCCTACCGCACATGGGGGAACCATCGCCATCGGCTGCCCCACAGTGCTGATCGGCGGGTAATAATAAACGAATTCCCATGAATATGAACAGACAATCCTTTTTAGGAACAGGCTGGGCCTTCCCGCCTTCTTTCGACCGGGTCACCCATCGTACAAGGCTGGTCTCCGATGCGGATGATATTGCCGAAAGCATCCGGCTCATCCTTAGCACAAGGCCCGGCGAAAGGATCATGCAGCCTGCCTTCGGCTGCTATCTGTACCGCCTGGTCTTCGAAAAGGTGGACGCCGCCATGATCGCGGAGCTCAACCATATGATCTATCACGCCCTGCTGGACTTCGAACCGAGAGTAAATTTTATTTCGGCGGATGTCCTGGACAGGGAAGAGCTGGACGGCGTCATCCACATCGCAGTCCACTATTCTATCGTCAGCACCAATACCCGGCACAACCTGGTCTTCCCATTTTATCTGAGGGGTGAAGGGACCAATATATGAGGAGTAAAAGGAAAAGATTATGCAGGATCAATTATCATCGGAATGGAAGGACGGCCTCAGCCAATCGGACAGGCTGCTGCAGATGCTCCTCCCGGGCAGTATCGCCATCGACGGCCGCAATCCTGCGGCACTGATGCTGCGCGCCGCCCGGCTGGCCGCACAGTTCAACTTTTACAACTCGGAGAACGCAATCGAAGGCGACTGGCAGGAATTCTTCCTGTCGGACTTCAATATCCTGACATTGATGAGCTCGGCGCTGGATCTTTCTCCCCACATCGATGCCTATGAATCCCGGCTGTCGGAGATACGGTTGGCAGCAGACGCCACCTCTCTTCAGCAAGGCCGGCGGGAATTGACCGGTGTCATCACCGGTCTGGCCGATGCCCTCACCTTCCTGTTGCAAAAGGCCATGGCGATCTCCCTGCCGCCCGATATTGCGGCAAAACTGGCGGAGATACTGGACGCCGTGGCATCGATCCGCCGCACCATCGAAGACCCCCAACCTACTGCCGGGGAGAGCTCCCCTCCTACTGCCGGGAAGAGCTCCCCTCCTGCTGCCGCGGGAGATACCTCCTCTCTTTACGCCGCCTTCCCCAACCTCCTCATTCAATACAACCGCATACAGGATGTCTATAACTATCACCGGCAAGGCAAGGATTGGACCACCGCCCAATATACGCCGCACCTGGCCATGCTGGTGGCCTTTGTCCACTTATACGGCTACGTTAGCGCACAGATCAACGGCCTCACGAAGGTGCATCTCGACTTCTATTATCGCCAGATCCTGGAGCTGACCTCCCGGCCGGAGGTGCCTGACAAGGTACATCTGCTCTTCACACCCGAGGCCAATGCCAGTCATATCCGGCTGCCCAGGGGAGAAGAGATGCTGGCCGAAATACCCGGCCGGGACGAACCCCTGAAGTACCGGCTGACGACGGATATCACGGTAACAAAGACAAAGGTCGCCGCGCTGCGGACACTGTTCACCAGCAACCGGCCTATCTTCATGGATGATACCCCGGAGCACCGTCTCATCAGGAATACCCAGCTTTATCAGGGCGACTACCCCTGTACACCTCCTGATGCGCTGCTCAAAGGCGCTCTTACTGATCCATGGCCCCTGTTTGGTGAAGACCAGGAAGAGCTGGCCGGCAATCAGCGGTCGATGAACGATGCGGCAACAGGCCTGCTGCTCGCCTCGCCTGTATTCTATCTCACGGAAGGTGAGCGCACGATCCGGCTGTCATTCGATTTCACCCCCTCATCATTCAGGGATCTCACCACTTATATCTCCCGGTTTGCAGCAGCATCGCAAAAGACGGAGCTGGCCGCGCAACACGAACTGTTCAACCGGACTTTCAACATCGATTTCACAACAGCAGAAGGCTGGCGCCTCGTGGAGAAATACGTTGTCCGCATTACGGGAGACAACACCATCGAAGTACTGATCGGGCTGGGCAGCAATATCCCCCCGCTGGTGGAGTATCAACCAGGCATCCATGGACCAGGCCTGCAGACCACCCTCCCCGTCATCCGGCTGCTCATAAATAATACAGCACCACACGGCGGTCTTTCGTTTTTCCATGGCCTGCAGATCGAACGCATCCACCTGCAATCGCAGGTCCGCCAGTTCCGGCAGATCAGGATGCAGAACAGCCTCGGCAACCTGGCTGCCGACAGCGCCTTCCAGCCTTTCGGCCCGCTGCCTTCCGTAGGCTCTTACTTCGATATTAAGAACACCAACGTCTTCAACCGCTATACCACCAGTCTGGCGATCCGCCTGGAATGGATGGACCTTCCCAAAGAACCGGGAGGCTTCGCAACCTGGTATGCAGGCTATGATACAGGCGTCACCGACGACTCCTTTCGCGTCAGCATCGGCGCCCTGTCCAACGGGGACGCGCACCCGTCTATCCCACGACAGCAGTCATTCGCCCTGTATGCACGGGACCCGGATGAAAGCTCAGGCGGCCTCGCTGCCGTGACATGGCTAAAAGATATCGATATCCAACGGCTGGAGCTCACCAACACTCCCCTGCTGGCACAGGAAGAGAAAGAACCGGAAGGCTTTTTCCGCAACGGCGCCATCCGCATCGAACTGCTGTCGCCACCGGAGGCATACGGGCATGCACTTTTCCCCAGGCTCTTCCCCGAGATAGCAATGTATAACGCAAAGTGGTGGCATCGACGGCGGCCGCTGCCCAACCAGCCTTATACACCCAGGGCCAAATCGGTCAGCATAGATTATACATTGGAACATGCGGAGGCATTCAAAGACCCCTATGATACGGATGGCGGTCTCGAACTGATACATCAATATCCATTCGGGTTCAAACGCATCTATCCTGGCAACGATCTTCGTTCGATAACTTTTCTGCCTTCCATCGATCCGGGAGGGTATGTACATATCGGTCTCGGCAATGCCCGGCACGAGGAGGAGCTTTCCCTGCTGTTCCAGCTGGAAGAACGGAACTTTCACCATACGTTGCACGACACGGGCGTCATTGTCTGGAGCTACCTGCAGGATGATGAATGGGTGCTAATGGATACAGCGGCCGTCCTGTCGGATACGACAAACGGGTTTATCAATACGGGCGTCATCCGGCTGAAATTGCCGGCCCGGATCAGTCTGGAGCACACTACCTGGCCGGCAGGCCTGTTCTGGATCAGGGCCACACTAAGCGGGGCCGCGGACATGAATTCCCGGGTGGTGGCTGTGCTGCCTCAAGCCGCCATCGCCGAAAAAGTGCAGGAAGGAATGTCCACAAGCATCTCGCTGCCCCCGGGCTCTATCGCGAACCTGCTACGCAAGGTACAGGGGATCCAACAGGTCTTCCAACCCTTCCCTTCCTTCGGCGGCCAGCCTGTCGAACAGGACGAAGCCTACTATATCCGCGTCAGCGAAAGATGCCGTCATAAAAAACGGCCCCTTACCTCGGTGGATATCGAACAACTGGTGCTGGAACGCTTCCCTTCCATTGCTGTCGTCAAATGCTTCGGCACTAACAACAAAAGACAATCCATCTACCCTGGTGTCGATATGCAGGTGATCCTGATCCCTAAAGTGGGGGCCAATAACATTCAGCACACCGATCAGCCGAAGGTCAACCTCGCCACACTCTTTGCCGTGAAGAACTACCTGGCCGGCTTTGCTTCGCCGTTTATCAATATCGAGATAGGCAATCCGGTATACGAAAAGATAAAGATTGCATGCCGCATCAAACTGGCAGTTCCTCTCAACAGTGATGCCCGGGGATCGGAAGGTTATTATCTCAAGACCCTGCACGATGATATCCGGCGCTATCTCTGTCCCTGGATCTATTCGCCCGGCTCGGAAGTCAAGATCGGTACGCGCATCTACATTCCGGAGCTGCTGACATTCATCCGGAAGCGTCCTTACATCGCAGAGGTGACGGGGTTCTCCGTGGTCCATTTCTTTTTTGTCAAGGACCCTGTCACCGGCGAGCTGCGGGGGGCGTTGATCGATTCGGCTGTCGATGCTGTGGAGTACATCCAGGGGTCTGTGCCGGAAGCGGTATTGATCCCCTCGGATCATCATCTCATCAGTTTGATGACGGCGGGCGATTACCCGGAGCCGGCGCCGACGGGCATCAGCGAGCTTGTCATCGGCAATGAGCTGCTGGTATCCCGGCACGGAAAGGCGCCCCATGAAGGCTATGACGAAGCGCCTGCCAGCAGGGAAGATCCCGATGAGATCTTCGACTGGACCATTGTTAACGCTACAAAATAAACCATATGAGCAATTCAAATAACGGCAAGACCCATGGTCGCGAAGAGCTGAAGAAGTTTTTCAGGAACGGAGGGCTGCCTTCCGAACAGCACTTCAGCTATCTCATCGACTCCATGGTCAACAAGGAAGATGATGGCTTTTCCAAGGACGAGACGAACGGCATGCACCTGAGCTCCTCCGGCACATCAGGAAGGCTGGTGACCTTTTATACAGGTATCGATGAGATGGAGCCGCTGTTCTACATCGACAAAAGCAACCAGGAGTCACGGGGACTCCAGCTGCAATATGCCGGAAAGCCGGAGGATATGAAGGAGGAAGAGAACTGCTTTTTCTTGCAGGAAGGTGGCAAACTGGGTGTGGGAAAGCCGGTGGGCGCCCAATGTAAGCTGGACGTAAAAGGCATGGTCGGTATGGAAGGACGGATAGGAACTTTTAGTCAGCAACAAAACCCCTGCACGGTGCCGGCCGATGGGAAATGGCATCCTATCCTGTCGGGACTGGATCACTGCCAGGCTTTCGAGGTAATGGCCCGCACAGGGCTCAAAGGATCAGGGCGATTTTCGATCATGCACGCCATCGCGCTGAGCGCCTACGGGCATTCCTGGGGCAAGGTCCGCAGAACATGCGCCCACTACGGGTTCTTCTGGAATAAGCTAAGCCTTCGGTGGAGGGGCAGTACCCACAACTACTCCTTACAGCTCAGGTCGAACAGCAATTTCGGCAGCGGAGTGCTGATCTATTATTCCATAACCCGTTTGTGGGACGATGAGGAGGTGATGCATGGTTGATTTTGCCTTTCTCCGGCAGCGGGGCATAGAGCTGTTACAGCAAATATCCTGGGAGTCGTGGACGGATTACAATTTGCATGATCCGGGTGTGACTATCCTGGAAGCCTTATGCTATGCATTGACCGATCTGTCCTATCGCACGGAGTTTCCCATGGAGCACCTGCTGGCCGACAAGGAAGACAAGATCAGGCTGCATCATAATGCTTTCTTCACCCGCGAGGAGATCCTCACCACCAACCCGGTCTCGGTCAATGACTGCCGGAAGTTCATCCTCGACAGGATGGGCCAGCTGCATAATGTCTGGCTGGAGCCATTCATGTCGGGCTTTTCTTTTGGCACCATGCACGGACTCTACACGCTAAAGGTCCAGGTAAAGAAAGAGCTTTCAGCTAACCTGACACCCGAATGGACATCAAACCTTCGCCGGGAAGTCCGTTCATGCTTCGTCTCTGCCAGAAACCTTTGCGACGACCTCATCAAAAACCTCACTATCCTTCGTCCCGTCGACATCCGCATCCAGGCCGAAGTGATCATCACAGGCGATCAGCCGGAGTCGATCCTCGCCTATATCTACCGCGACCTGGAAGCGGCCATCAATCCACCTGTCAGGTACTATACGGAAAAAGAGCTGCTGGACAAAGGCTGCCAGGTGGAAGACATCCATGCCGGCCCCCGCCTCAGAAAAGGTTTTATTCCCGACGAAGAGCTGCAACCCCGCAAACTGATCATCGATCCTGCAGAGCTCATGAAAGCTATTACCCAGGTGCCGGGGGTAGACTACGTCAGAAGCCTGACCATCATTACTCCGGAAGGCCGGACTGACCGGATGCCTTACCGGCTTCCGGAAGACACCTACCCTTATTTCCGGGAAGACCCCGGTGAATCGCCCATCCGTCTGCTGCGCGGTAAATATGAGGTGAGCATCCGGAATTCCGTATTCAACGATATCTGGACGCGCGTAAAGGAAGCTGCCCGCCGGAACATCGAGCCTGTAATGGACCTGCAGGCATCCTCCGGCATTCGTCACGGGCAGCATCGCGATGTGATGTTCTATCATTCCATCCAGCATCTTTTTCCTACCGTATATGGCATCGGGCCCGACGGGCCTGGCAACAACCCTTCGCCGGAGCGGATGGGCCAGGTCCGGCAGTTGAAGGGCTACCTGCTGGTCTTCGAGCAGCTGCTGGCCGACTACCTGGCACAGCTGGCCAACCTGTCGGAATTCTTTTCATTGGATAATTCGGGCCATACTTATTATACACAGCCTTTGTACCAGGTGCCGGATATCAGGCCCCTGCTGAAAGACAGCTACGCACAAGCGCTGACTGAGTCGGCAGAAACGAAGGAGGAATACCTCGAGAGAAGGAACGCGGTGCTGGACCACCTGTTGGCCCGGTTCAATCAGAGACCGTCCGACTACCCGGTGAGGCTCTACACGCAGCTGTATGCTACGCCTGATACGCAGCAAAAAGAAGAGGAGGTGATCGAATGGAAATCGGCGCTGCTGAAAAATATCGCCGGCATCAGCTATAACAGGGCCAGGGGCTTCAACTACCTGGCGAAGGAGGGGTTTGACAATGGAGGGTTTTATGAAAAGATGATGGCATTGCTGTACATAAAACCTGCCACCGGTCCTCTCACCGAACGTACCACTCTCTCCATAACCTCCACCGAACATATCACTTCCCGCATAACCTCCTCCGAACATACCACTCCCCGCATCAGCCACCGCAGCATGACCTTCTTCCGGCTCGGCCTCGATACGGACAACTACACCATCCGCCAGGATACGAACGGACAGGGATGGCTTATCCTCTTTAAGGAGCCCGCAGAGACCAGCCCCCAGGTGATCAGCCGTCACCCGGATAAAACGGCGGCTATTGCCGCCCAACAGCAAATAATCGAACAGCTGCGCGAGATAAGTATACAATCGGAGGGCTTCTACATCATCGAGCACGTACTGCTCAGACCTGCCGTCGATACACAATCTTTTGGATTTCGATTCCTGACGACGGGAAAGGAGGTGCTCCTGCGGCACAACCGCTGGACCAGTTTCGAGGAGCGTGAGCAGATCCTGAAGGACATTCTCCGGGCCGCAGCCCAGGCGCCTGTTCCCATGGTGCCTGATCAACCGGACACCACGATCTCCGAATGGGGCGTCAAAAATCTCGGCGGCCGTTGCCGCATCCGGCTCGGCCGCCACAAAGATTTCGGATTCCTCAGCGACCCCGCCGACCTGGAACCCTGGATCTGGCAAGAAACGGCCCCCGACTTCGAACATATCCGGCAGCAGCTGTTGTTCTTTTCCGAGAACAGGCTGCAATTCTATCCGCGGTTTGAAATGCTGGTAAAAGGACTTGACGACAATCCTGTCGCCGAAGAATTCTTCGACTTCAATATAACGGTACTGCTCCCTGCCTGGCCCGCGCGGTTCCAGGACCCCAATTTCCGGGCATTCGCCATGGATCTTTTCCGGCAGCATACACCCGCGCATATCCGTCTCTCCTTTCAATGGCTGAACGTCTCACGGATGAAAGAGTTCGAGGACCTCTATCCGAATTGGATCACCGCCATAAAAGACCAGGATGACCTGGAACCCAGGAGACACTGGTCGGAACACATCATTCACTTTCTCAAACGGGGGATCTACTGACATGCCCGGAATTTACCATATCATCCAGCGGCATGTCTTTGACATCAGCTATCCTGTCAGGGAGAATGCTTTCGCGTTGCAAACCAGGTTCAGCCGTCTTTTCGACCGGCAGTCGACACCCATCATGCAGGAGGTCCTCGACAGGCTGATCCCCGACGGACTGATCCTGCGCCTGGACATGCTCACCCTCGATCTGGGCAGCATCCGGCATGACAGGCTGGAGAAAGATTTTCCAGACCGGCTGAAACAGGCGCTGGAGAAGGAGCTGCAGCGGATAGTGCAGGAATATACCCGGAGAGAATTGCAGGGCCGGGCGGGATCGCTGACCGAACTGCTGGAATACTTCCTGCTGACAGGCAGCCTGCCCTGGTGGGCGGCAGGCGCGCTGCTGACCGACCCCGCCGCCATCGTCGAACAATTGATGGAGGAGGACCCGCAGGAGTTGAGACGGGTCCTGCTGTACACGGGTCAACACGACCACGTTCGCAAACGCCTGATCCATCAGTTCCCGGAGTCCGCGGTCCGCGCAATGGTACAAGTGCTGGAGCCGGATGAAGCGGCCTTTATTTTCGTCTACCATGCGGACATCATTCATGTGCAGGAGACACAGCCGTTCTACCGGCAGGACCTCAAAGAATTTGAAAAAAACGTCTGGATCTTCATCTTTACTTACCTGTTGGTCGACCGCGGCAGCAATTTTAACCGGAAGATATTCGTGAAAAGTACGCTGACGCAGATGGCCCGGCAATACAATATGGAATATGGGGCGCTGATCACGCTGCTGTTCAGAGCGCTCGAAGCTGCCAATCCTGCGCTTGTCAGACGCAGCGCACTGTCGGGTATCATTCATATCCTGTTCCAGGAGGAAGGGAAAAGAGTAGTACAGCATCCGCCGCAAAGCCCCTCAGACCTTATTGCCGAAAAGCTGAGCATGATCCATTCATGGTTGCTGTATGGCCGCATACCCGGTCAGCCGGTACCCTACAACGCACCTGCCCTGTCGGAGATATTCACGCAGCTGATAACGCAGGCGCCCGGGACTGCCCACGAGATGATGCGGTCACTGAGCGAACAGCAGGATATATGGGCCAGGATCGTCCGTTCATTCGATGAAAGCGTGGTGAAAAGCCTGGTCCGGCTGAGAGAGCCTGAAGAGACGGAATTCATCTTCCATTACGCCGGGCGATTGACACACCTGCAGCGACAGCAATTCCTCATAAAGACGGACAGCAGCAGCTTCTATCAATCCATATGGGAGGTGATACTGGCATTTATCTGGACAGAGAGAGGGAATTTGTTCAACACCAGGCGATTTTTGGAATATAATATCAGACGCATATCCCGGCGGCATCATCTTTCATACCGGGAGCTGCTGACTTTCCTTGTCCAGGGCATCGGCCGGGATATCAAAAGCGAGCGGGACAGTTCGCTATTCCACTCACTGGCTGTATTGCTAAAAGAAAGTGAGGGATCATCCAATATTGATGAACAGCTGTCGATGACAACATTGGCCGCCGCCTCCACCGCCGAGTGGCTGTCGGCGCTGGATCATTATTTGTTGCACCGGCAATGGCCCGGCAAATGGCGGTTGGATGGACAGGTTGCCGGGACGATACTGCTGCAGCAGATATTGCAATGGCTGTTTCGTGAAAGCCCGCTGCAACTGATGAAAATGCTGATAGCAGGAAGCCTTAGGACCCATCCGCCCATCAACGATGCGGCACGGGCGCTCGTACAGCAAACGATCCGGCTGCTGTTTGCATCGACAGCCGCGGCCCGATACCGGGTCGAACATATCCTGCAGGTAGCCGGGGAAGAGCCGCTGCGGTTACTGATCACGTATATGGGCGGAGAGATATTGCCGGCCCTCCGGCTGATGACCATGCACCTGGCCCACCCTCTCGCCCCTGCACCAACACTAACATCATCCAAACCTCCCCATCCAACGCAAACACCGTCACCACCAACGCCGCCAACACCCAAACCTCCACCCCCTAAAGAAACATCACTGCCCCATAATCCACCAACACCCGACACCCTGTACATCCATAACGCCGGCCTCATCCTCCTGCACCCGCTGCTGCCTTACTTTCTCGAACGTCTGGGGCTAACGCAAAAACACCAGTTCATAGACGAGACGGCACAGCACCGGTCCATACACCTGCTGCAATACCTGGTCGACGGCAAATCGCAGCATCCGGAACATCAGCTGATGCTGAATAAGATCCTATGCAATATCCCCATGCACGAACCGGTCCCCCTGGAGATCACCCTAAGCGAGGAAGAACAACAGATGTCGGCAGAGCTGTTCGAAGTCCTCCGCCAGCGCTGGCCAAAAATGCAGAACACATCCAGGGAAGGTATCCAGGTTTCTTTCCTGCAGCGCGACGGAGGGCTGGCAGAAGTACAGGACGGATGGCGGCTGCGGGTAGAGGAAAAGGGCATCGACGCACTGCTGCAATTTTTACCGTGGAGCTGGGGCATGGTCCGGCTGCCATGGATGAACACAACAATCTATACAGAATGGACATAACGATCATGAATGCGAATGCCGCGGCCCTGACACGAGAGATGGCCTGGCTGGCGGAAGTCATCGACGTCCGCATGAAGCTCTTCCAGGGACAGGAATGCCCCTATGCGTCGGTCCATGAGGTACCCGCGCCCGATCTGGCAGAGGACACATCTTTATACAGCAAGGTCGTCCATCACTACAGGATGAGCCTGGCCGAGCGTATCATCCTGCTGCTGGCGCTGGCGCCGCATCTGCAGCCTCATTTGCTGGATATATTTTTTACCCGCAATGCTGACTACGACCGGGGTTTTACCGAGTTCGGCGGCATCAAGGGACAAAACCACGGCGGCTTCCTGCCTACAGGAGAGACGGCGGCCTTTATCCTCAGCGGAGAGGGACTGCTGCAGCGATTCCAGCTATTGGACATCTTCATGGACGATCATTTCTTCCGCAAGTTCAATATCCTTTCACTGGTGCATTCACAGGTGGAAGAACCATTCCTCAGCGGAATGATCCGTATCTCCGATGAATACCTCAGCTATTTTACCCGCGGTATCTCACACCGGCCCGACTTCAGCCCTCAATTCCCTGCACGGCGCATCCACACCGACCTGGACTGGTCCGACCTGGTGCTGGAGGCCGAGACGATGCAAGGGGTAGGAGATATCCGTGACTGGCTGGACTACGGCGACATCCTGCTGCACGACTGGGGAATGATGAAAAAGATCAAACCGGGATTCCGGGCTTTGTTTCACGGACCGCCAGGCACCGGCAAGACATTTACGGCAACACTGCTGGGTAAATCATCCGGCCGCGACGTATACCGCATCGACCTGTCGATGGTCGTGTCGAAATACATCGGCGAGACGGAGAAAAACCTGTCGAAGGTATTCGACCAGGCCGAAAAAAAGAACTGGATATTGTTCTTCGACGAGGCCGATGCGCTATTTGGCAAACGGACCCAGACATCCAGCGCCAACGACCGGTACGCCAACCAGGAAGTTTCCTACTTGTTGCAGCGGATGGAAGACTTCCCCGGTGTGGTGGTCCTGGCTACCAATCTGCGGGCTAACCTGGACGAGGCCTTCAGCCGCCGGTTTCAGTCGATGGTCTATTTCCCGGTACCCGGTCCCGAACAGCGGCTGCAGTTGTGGCAGCAGTCTTTCCCCGACAAGGTCAGCCTCGAAGAGGACTGCGATCTGCCCACACTGGCAGAGAAGTATGAGATGACCGGCGGAGCTATCATCAACGTGATCCGGTATGTGTCTTTATTAGCCATCAAACGCGGCGTAAACGTGATCACACAAAAGGATCTCCTCATCGGTATCAGAAGAGAATTCGGGAAAGAAGGGAGGACGGTGCAATGATCGATTTATTACATCTTATCAAAATGATCGAACTTTTATGTATTTATTTATAAATTCCAAAAAATCCTGCTGGGTCATCTTATTCCTGCTGGCAGGCTGTCAGAATTACGACCGGTCCGCCAGGCTCTGGCTGATCAACCGGACGAATCACCCCATCTATTATTGGATCAGCTGCGATTCTTCATTCCAGGACATACAGATGAGCAAGGATTATAGGTTGAAGCCGCAGGATAGCGTCATGCCCTACCTCTTATACGGGCCCGAAGGAAAAGGCGACAATAAAAATACATGGATCAATGCCATCAATCGTGCCGATGACAGCGCCCTGCATGTCTTCTTTTACTACATCGACTTCAGGGACGACCCCAACCTGGGTGACAGCCTGTACCATCTTATCATCCGCCGGCGCGACTACAAGGTAAAATCGCTGGTAGACAGCGGGTGGAAAGTGTCATACTATCAGACCCCATAGTACCGGCTTTGCAGTCCCAGATAGTTTAACGCATAATGAGGCATCGGCGTGTCCTTCGTCTCGCCGGCCCTCATCTTGAGGGTCGACGCCCTGCCCTCATCGCGGGTCGTTTCATTCATATACACGATCAGCCGGCCTATCGTGGATTTGTCCATGCCGAACTGAAAATGTTTGGACAGGCTCTCAAAGAAAAGGACAAAATCCGGTTTAACATCCCCGATCTTGCCGAATGCATCTTCAAGCGTCGTGTTCGTAATATCATAGACATGTGCCGTCGGGTAGTCCTTTTCCTTTGCCCATTCATAGGACTTTTGGGTAGTAATGTCCTCGTGGCTGACAAAATTGTAAGAAGGGTCCATCATTTTGGTGATCGAACCCAGCTTATGCAGACCCTGCGGATGAGCAGCGATCTCCTTGTTGACCTTTGCCGTCTCGAAGTATAGCCGTGAAGAGTCCTGGCGGGCATCGCCTATTATTTCCAAAGCCGCGCGATAGGCGTCCATGCCGGAGCTCCTGAGCTTTACCGCAATGATCTTCCATCCTCCAAATTTTTTATCCATGACAGGCCTCCTGAATGCCTCCAGCAGCTCTCCCGCCCTTTCACCTCTATCCTCCTGCTGGTGGGTCTGCTCCTCAACGCCGGCCTGGAGGAAATCGTATTCATTCAGGTTCTCGAGTGTCCTCACCGCGCGCTTGTTCACCTCCAGGTCTGAGGGGTCGGTTTTCAACAGATCGATCAACTTTTCCGCCTTGAATACATTGGACGTAATACGATTCAGGATCCAATCATACATCGATTGAAGCTGATGTAGTTCGCGGCCCTCCTCTTTGATCTTTTTATAACGTGTATATCTTTCGCTGGCCCTTAGGATAGCGATACCCAGCGCCTCGGAGAGCGGAGACTTTCTCTCTTTATCCTCATATTCTATCGTTCCGGGCTGGTTTTTCAGCAATCCGGCCTTGTGAAGCGTTTTAAACATCATCTCCGAGAAGAGGCCGGGATTGATCAATCCCGGCCAGATTCGTACACTGGTGGCGACATCTCCGACAGTAGGATTGGCGAATCCGAAGCTCTGGCGGTTGGCGAAACTGAAATTGAATTCCTCATGCAGCGTAAAAACAATGTTCCTTTTCAACTGATCTACCGCGCCCTTCTTTTTAACTTCGAAATCACGCACATAATTTTTCATCGGCTGCAGTATCAGGCAGGGGTACTGGTAAAACGAAAAATCCTTATCGACCGCAATAGCTTTTATATAATCCTTTTTTACCGCTTTGTTAATGGTCGCCGACACGAGACTGATAAGCTGTTTCCGGTCAGCGAGCATCCTTTTTTTGTAATCATTGACTGGCGCCCCTCTCTCTGCCTCGAGCGCAAAGTCGATAGTGTCCTGGTGGAATTCTTTTTCCTGGGGTTCGCCCTCCGGTTCTATTTCTATGATAGGCTGGGTTTGCAGCGAACGTAAGATCTCTTCGTACTGGATGAAGTTAGGTACGATAGCGCTTGCATTGTACCTGCTCTGATGATTGGCCGACTTTGTATTGATCCAGATCGTCAGCGAATGGCCGCCGACATCGATCTTCTTTTTTACGATCTGGCTGTCTGTTCCCGCGCCCAACATTTTTATATTTTTATAGCCGCCCTGCGGAGAAACTACCATCAAATGATCATTCCCAACCTTTTGAACATCGAAGCTCATGTACACCTGCCGGGAATTGATCTGGCTCTTTTTTGCAGGATATTGTCCGACGATGATCTTCCTCAGCTGGTTGTCCATCTTTTCGCGCCGGACATGCTTATGTGAAGCGGTAGTTCTGAAGTAATCCGTTTTTCCCCTTTTTTCAGTACTCAGCTCTTCCGTCAGCGGGAAGGTGAAATCCCTGTCGTAGTGTGGATCGAATTGGTATTCATAGGTGTCTGCTTCCGTCTCGACGGATCTGTTATAGCCCGGAGGCGAGTTCTTGACGAAGAAGGTGCTGAATGGCGTGAGCTGGTCACCGGATACGCCGCCGGCAAAATATTTCGCAGAGGCATGTTTTCTCAGATCGGTCTCGTGCTTTATGCCCTTATCGCTGACAGGCTGGCTTTGCTTATCCTGAATATCCTTTACCATATCCTCATCATCATCATGGATGAATAGTTCTTCCTCATCTTTGTCCTGTCCCTGTTCTAAGGGTAATTCTTCCTCATCCACGGGTCCGTCGTCTGCCATTTCGGCGTCGGGTTTTTCCAATGCAACTTTCAGGGCCCACCATCCCCTTTTTTTGGCCGCAATATATTTTATTATTTTTTCCTCGGTCACATCTGCTGTCTTGTACCATCGCTTCCATTGCAGCTGTGCATCGAACAGGGAGAACTGAATGGGGGCTGCGCTACGATTTGATGGCTGATGAGCCGACGGCTGCGCATTTGCCGCAGCCCTGCTGAAGCCAGGACCGCGCAAAGGGGAGTTAACCTGAGCGGTGAACATAGTATAAGTTTTAACGGTCTCCTACAAGTTAATTCTTTTTCTTGTAACTACCGCTCATTCCCTTCCCCGTCATCATCGCCCTTCGGTCCTTTGGGAATAGAAAAACACTGCTGGAGTATATCATCCGTCAAATCCGCGGGAGACACCTTATTCCTGGCCTTATTCAACATAACCATGACATACACATTCCGGGAAGGCACGATCTTATAATCGCATACACTGCCGATGCCCGTCCCTCCGCCGCCTTTGTGAATAACGATCTCATTCCGCGCCATACGGGAATGCCATCCGGGGGTATTGGACAAGGTGGAAGAGTAAGGCGTCCACATAGCGTCGATAGTCTTCTTCCGTAACAGTTGCGCTTTATAGAGCGTCTGGCTCAACTGGACAAAATCTGTCAAGCTAGTCTGCAATCCTCCGGAAGGCAGACCATAGTCCCCGGCATTGAAATGACTCTCTACCGCCACCATTTTACCTTTCTTCTCCAAATGCCCGGTACTTACGTCATCCGAAGCGGGATTTATCCCCGAACTTACCATACCGGCCGGCTTGAATACCCGCTTTTGCATAAACGTCAGGTAATCCATTCCCGTTACCGCCTCGATCATCTTGCCCATGACGGCAAAGTTGAAGTTATTATACTGCTGCCGGGCGCCGGGACGAAAGGACATTTTCACATTTCCCGCCTGAGCCAGGGTCTTTTCAAAAGATCCGTTATCCTTATTCCCTTTCAGCTCTGGAATACCACTGGTATGCGTCATAAACTGGCGAATGGTAATATTCTGCCAGTCGGCCGGCAGCCCCTTCATATATTTCTTGATGGGATCATCCAATGCGATCTTATTCTCCTGCACCAGGAGCATCAAACCCACCGCCGTAAATGCTTTGGATACCGATCCGATGCTAAACACAGTCTGTTCATCCGCTTTCGCGTTACCGTCGATGGACCTTACCCCGTAGGCTTTTTCAAACACCACCTTTCCATCCTGGACAACGGCCACCGCCATACCTGGTATGGACTCATCGGTCATGGCTTTGTTGACGATCTTGTTTATTTTCTGACTAAAGTCGTTCTGGGCTTGCGCTGTCACAGCAGCAGTCATTACCAGGATCAGGGATAGAATGGATAGGCGCATAACGGTTTGGAGTATTACCAAATATAACAAAAGAATCTGATCATATCTCCCCTCTTTTCAGTTGCCGCACGGCATAATCGCACGCCCGTGCCGTAAGCGCCATATAGGTCAGACTGGGATTCAAGCAGGCGCCCGAAGTCATACAGCTGCCATCGCTGATAAATACATTGGGCACCTCATGCATCTGGTTATAAGCATTTAACACACTGGTGCGCGGATCGCGGCCCATGCGGGCGATACCCATCTCATGGTTGGCATTACCGGGATAGCTCATGTCCCCTTCCACCTGTATATTGGTATAGCCCGCGGTCGTCAGCATGTCCTTAGCACTGACGATCATATCCGCATGCATGGCTTTTTCATTGTCACGAAAACTACAATCCATGGCCAGCTGCGGCCTTCCAAAAGCATCCTTCTTATCAGGATGCAGCGTAACCCGGTTATCTTTATACGGCAAACATTCTCCGAATGCATAAAGACTGATACGCCAAGGCCCCGGTTCGGACGCCGCGCTCTTCAATCCATCCCCAATACCCGCAGTGTCACCACCTTCCGGGCCCCGCTCCCGATACGCATCGCCACCAAAATGATACCCCCGCAAAAAACCATGTGTCTGCCCGCCGATGTTCTGAAAACGGGGAATATAGATATTGGTAGGACGCCGGCCATAATAGTAGCTGTTCTCAAAGCCAGGAACTTCGGCGGTAATGGACAGCCCCTTGTGATGATCCATCAGGTTACGCCCTACCTGGTCGCTGCCGTTGCCCAGACCATTCGGGAAACGCCTGCTCGTGCTATTCAGCAAGATAAACGCAGTAGCCAGCGTCGCCGCATTAAGAAAAATAACACGGCTAAAAAATTCCTCCGTCTTTTGCGTCTGCGTATCGATGATCTCCACACCCGTAGCCCGCCCCCGCGCCTCATCATAGATCACCCTGTTCACCAGCGAATACGGACGCAAGGTAAGATTGCCCGTGGCATGTGCCGCCGGCAGTGTGCTGGCATTCGTGCTGAAGTAGGCGCCATAAGGGCATCCGCGGTGACAAAGGTTCCTGGCCTGGCATTGCCCACGCCCTTTCACTGGCTGGGTGAGATTGGCTGTCCGGCCGATGATCACCCTCCTGTCTGTATAATGCTTTGCAATCCGCTGTGTAAAATCTTTTTCCGCGCAGTTCATTTCAAAAGGCGGCATAAACTTCCCGTCAGGCAAATGCGGGATGCCATCCATGTTGCCGCTGACACCGATAAAACTTTCAACGTAGTCATACCAGGGTGCAAGATCCTTATAACGTATAGGCCAGTCTACACCGTGACCGTCTTTCAAATTGGATTCAAAGTAGAGATCGCTCCACCTGTAGCAGGCCCTGGCCCATAGCAGCGAACGTCCCCCGACAGTATCCCCCCTTATCCAATCATACCGCTTCGTCTCCTCATAAGGATTTTCCAGGTCGTTGATATAAAAATGCTTGTTGTCCTCCTTAAAAGAATAATGCCTGCTTTGTATGGGATGCGTCTTGATATCTTCCCGGGAAAGCTTCAGACGATGCGGGAAATCCCATGGGTTCATAGTGGCGGTGGGATAGTTGGGATGCTCCATGGGACGGCCACGTTCCAGCAACAATACTTTTAGTCCTTTTTCGCAAAGCTCCTTGGCGGCCCAACCGCCGCTGATTCCCGAGCCGACAATAATGGCGTCGTATATATGCTTCATAAATTTCTAGGGTTCTTCCACCCTTTTTGCAGCTTTTCGATCGTGCCTTTCACCCTTTCTGCCCGGGTCTCTTCCCGCTTGGCAGTAACGATCCACTCTACATATTCTTTTCTATGTGAATAAGCCAATGACTCATATAGCTCCCGGGCAGCCTTGTTCTTCTTTAAAGCCTTTTCCAGATCTTCAGGGACACGCACGGTCTTGGTGGCCGGGTCAATATAATCCAGGATAGGCCGGTCTACCTTCTTTTTATCACCCTCGCTCTGCAAGCCCATCTTATCAGCCTTCTTTTTGTCCGCCTCAGTCTGCACACGCATCCCAAAAGCCGACCAGGTCTCGTCGAAAGAGACCAGGGTGATCCATTGCAGGTGCTTATGTCCGAGCAGGGTATCCCATCCCTTGTCGCGTGTAAGGTCGGTCTGGATCCCCGAGCTGCCCTTCGGATAGTAGATCCAGCAGATGACATCCGGCTTTAGCAGCTTCAATACTTTTGGCAGCTCTTTTTCCATCTGCACCTTGTTCTTTACAAACCAATGTATCTGGGAAAAGTCTTTCGTTTGGTTCGACACCTGCACACCCGACGGCAAAGGCCCCAGCGAGCCGGAAAATCCGGTGGGAGCGTTCAACGTCAGCAATTTCATCTCCGGAGAGATGCGTAATTTCTGGGCAAGTGACAGTGCCATAAGAAAAAGTTTGGCTGAATTTACGTAAATTTCCATTTACGGCCCCTGCCCAAATTATCTGCAGGTGATATGGGCGTGAGCTACATCTGATAGAATGACTACAGGTTACCATTTAATAAGCTTAGGTTAACCGGAAATTAACAACATTCCATGTAAAATATCGTTTTGAAAGAGGAGCTTTGTTTTATCGAAGAGCTATAGACCCCGGCCGGCTGCAGTTAACCCCTTTTCCAGCTAACCTCTTTTTGTTTTCGAGTTAACCTTTATGAAATTACCCTGTCTGCATCTCCTTCCGTCCCGGCTTAAACTCCCAACCAGGGCAATCTGCCTGTTGAGCGCTTATCTCTTCCTCTGTCCCTTCCACAGCCATTCCCAGATCCAGTCGCTGCCCCACGCCTACGCGCACAATGACTACTGGCACAAACGCCCTCTCCTGGACGCATTGGACAATGGATTCACACATGTAGAGGCGGATGTATACCTGCGTCATTCACGCCTGGTAGTCTCCCACAATCCTCCCCTGTTCAGACGAAAACATACCATCGAAGAATTATATCTCCGGCCCTTGCTGAACCGGTTCGAGATGGCGGCAACAGGGGATCAGTCTGCACTGGATACCATCGTGCTGATGATAGATATCAAGTCAAAAGGCCGCAGGACGGTGGTTGCGCTAAACAAACTGCTCGAACGATACAAGCCCGTGCTATCCAGCTGCGAAGATGGGAAAATAACCATCCGCAACCTGACTATCGTCGTCACCGGACACCGCCCCCTGCATCAATTGGAGTCCGAAGGACTGAGATATCTCTTTGCAGATGCCGATCTGAAGAACATCAACCATGAGCTGGAGCCTGCAGATCTGTTTATGACGGCCAGCTGTAAATATTCCAGTCTTATCCGATGGAAAGGGAAAGGGAAAATACTGCCTTCCGAGCAGGACCGCCTGATAGCATTGGTGGAAAAGGCTCATGCACTGGGCGCAAAAGTCAGGCTCTGGAGCTCTCCCGATAATAAACCCGTATGGGATTTCCTGATGAACTGCGGTGTCGACCTGATCAACACGGATAAGCTGGTAGCCTTGAGAGAATATTTCAATACCCAGTATTAATAACGTCCTCTTCAATTCTTCACAGGATAACACCTCTTACTCCGCCCAATACAGATTACTATGTAGCCCTAATGGTTTGCCACCGCCTTTTATAGGTTTATCGGGAACTTTACCGGATCTCCCTTCCAAAAACTTGGAACTGCCTTCTTCAGCTTTCATCTTTGTATAGCCATTACATCTTTAAAGCCTTTCGTTATGGAAACAAATAATGTACAACAAGAGGTACTGTTAATGACCGGTACAACCTTTATGTCCGGAGATTTATGCCCAAAAGATGATTTCAACCAACAGCTGGAAGAAGCCTGCTGGAACGGCTTGATCCAAACAATGCTCCCCGAGATCTTCCCGCAAACCACCCAGGGAAGCCCCCTATGGCTCTGGGACGTCAAAGAAACCGGCGCCTTCCTTGAGCTCGACCTGGGACAAGCCCCTGCTACCCAAGACAGCCATTTCTCCATTAACCCTTATTTATCCCTTTCTGCACGATCTTATAACTGAACTGACAATCCAACCTCCGCCCCAGAATTCAAACTTTTCACCGGATTCACCGCCTCCACCTTACTCCGCCCTCAGATTCTTCACCGGGTTCACAGCCGCCGCCTTGTACGCCTGATAGCTCACCGTGGCAAGCGCAATAAACAACGCCAGCGACCCCCCCGCCGCGAATACCCATCCGCTGATGGGAATACGGAACACATACTGCTGCGCCCACTGGTGAACAAAATACCAGGCAATAGGAGCCGAAATGACAAAGGCGATAAGCACCAGCAGCACGAACTCCCTGGAGAAAAGATAGATAATATTCATCGCCGTAGCGCCCAGCACCTTCCGGATACCTACCTCCTTCACCCGCTGCGTGGCCATAAACGAAGCCAGCCCATAAAGACCCAGACAGCTGAGGAAAATGGCTATCGATGCAAAGACCTTGTAGAACAGCGACAGCTTGGCCTCTTCCTTGTAAAAAGAAGCGATCTTGTCATCCATGAACTCATATTCAAAGACAAAGTCGGGATAGGTCGTCGCCCAGATCTTTTCGATGGCGCCCATGATAGCGGGCAGATCGCTGCCATCCATTCTTATACCCGCGGAACTATAGGCAGGCTTATGATTCAGCATAAAGACGGGCTGAATAGAGTCCTTGAGAGAAGAAGGGTGAAAATCGCGCACTACACCTACAATATTCCCCACGGCCCATCCATTCCAAAGATTGATCTCCTTGCCAATGACATCCCGGGGGTCGGAAAAACCCAGTTTTTTAACAAGCGTTTCGTTGACAAGGAATTGCCTGATCGAGTCGTTTGCGCTGATATTCTGACCCGCTACCAGGTGAAGACCATACGTGGGAATATATCCGTTGTTCACAAATTTGCTAACAGCCGCAAACTTCGTACCCTCCTTGGCATGATTGAAGTTGAATCCCGTATACCAGTTGCCCTCCTCTGCGGGAGCGGAGTTCTCAAAGCTCACCTGGCGAATGCCCTTTGTCGCATACAGACGGTCACGCAGATAATCCAATTTTGTAAGACTGGCGCTATCGCCGGGAAAGGGCACATTTACCACGGCTTCTTTGGTAAAACCCATCGATTGATGTGTAAAGTAGTTCAGCTGCCGCATCATCAGCAATGTCCCGATGATAAGGGCCTGGGCAATGACGAACTGAAGGACCACCAGCCCTCTCCGCAGGTTGATCCCGCTGCTGCTGCGGGCAGCTAATTTTGTCTTCAGCGCCGTGATAGGCTTGAACGAAGAGAGCACGAGCGCGGGATAGGCGCCTGCCAGCAGGGTCACGATCACAGTGGTTGCCGCCATGAACAGCAACACGGAAGATTGTCCGAATACATCAAATGACAGAGGTATATCGAACATGCTGCTCACCGGCTTCAGACACATACAGGTCACCAGGACGGCAAAGATCATTCCCATCAGCACCAGCAGCAGGGCTTCGAGCATAAATTGCAGGGTTAGCTGCTGCCTTCTCCCACCTAATACCTTGCGGACACCCACCTCCCGCGCCCTGTTGACAGCCTGCGCAGTTGAAATATTGATAAAATTCACACAGGCAATGAGCAGGATGAACCCGGCAATCAGCCATAAGGATCGTATACGCTCATACGTAATGATCCTGCCGCTAAAATTCCCCGCATCTGCATCAAAATGCGCAGCGGACAAAGGTTGTAATAGTTGTGTATTATAATTATCCGCCGTCCGGTACTTCTTCGCAAAGACCTTCAGCCTGCTGTTGACATCCGCCAGGCGCTCATTCGCCGGCAGCAGCAGATAACATTGGTGATCGCTGTTGATCGTCCACCAGTCGGTGTTCTTATTAAAATTAGCCATGGCATACGGAAAAACGGCCTTCAGCTGGAAGTCGGTATTGGGCGGCGGATCTGCCAGTATACCTGTGACCGTATGCAGATCATGGTTCTGCAGTTTGATGGTCCTGCCCACAGCCTGTTTCCAATCCCCAAAATATTTTTCAGCCGTCGTCTTTGTCAAAACAACGGAATTGCGGTCCTCCAGGGATTTGACAGGGTCGCCGGACAGCCAGGGAAAATCGAAGATGGAGAAGAAAGAGGGCGCCGCCAGAAAAAGCCCATCCTTTTCCTTGAACTTCTTCGCCGGATGCCCCGCCCGGTCCAGCGCCAGGACCTGCACATCGTGCATGGCAAAGATCCCCGTGGACTTCCATTGCGGGAAATCATTCCTTAATGCAGTGGGAAGAGGAAAAGGTACGGCTGAAGTAGTGTGTTTATCCTCACCCGGCTTGGTATTCTCCGTCAAAACCCGGTAGATCTGCGCCCTCTGCACGTGAAAATCATCAAAGCTCTGTTCATACCTGATAAAGATAAAGATCACCAGGACAACGGCGATCCCTGCACCGAGACCGGCTACCGTGATCACAGAATACACCTTATTCGCCGACAGGCTCCGGAAGGCTGTCTTAAAGAAGTTCTTAAGCATAAACGATAAATTTCGTAGAATTTCTTACCATAAAAATGCCGAAATTACATACCAATGAATATCAACTATTTACTAAACATATCCCCTGGCAATATTGTCCGCTAATGATACATCGACTGTCCGGACGGAAGGTAGCTTACCTTTGGTGAGCATCTAATCTTAAAAACATGAAGATCATATTGACCGGCGCCACAGGTATGGTAGGCGAAGGTGTACTGATAGAATGCCTCCGGGACGACAGGGTCACCGCTGTCTTGTCAGTAAGCAGAAAACCATCCGGGAAAAAGCACCCCAGGCTCACCGAGCTCCTGGTGGACGATTTTATGAACATCGGCGACTACAAAAGCCGGCTCGCGGGCTTCGATGCCTGCTTCTATTGCGCAGGAATAACTTCCATAGGCATGTCGGAAGCCAACTATCATCACATCACCTATGACCTCACCATCCGCATGGCCGAAGCAATGCTCGATGTCAATCCGCAGATGACATTCATTTTTATATCAGGCGCTCATACGGACAGTACCGAAAAAGGAAAGGTCATGTGGGCCCGCGTAAAAGGTAAGACGGAAAATGCGCTGGGCAAAATGCCCTTTAAGGATCACTATAACTTCAGACCGGGTTTGATGAAGCCGGACAAGTCGCAGGTACATCTCAAAGGATATAATAAATACGCACGGCTATTTTACCCGGTGCTGAGCTTATTCTTCCCCAGCTGCTCCCTTTCGGATCTCGCCCGGGCCATGATCAATACGGCCGAAAAAGGTTACCTCACGAAAACACTCGAAGTAAAAGATATTAAAAACCAGGCTCATCTGCGCACATGACGACAGTCATACTTTAAAAGCGATAAATTTGCCACCATTGCAAAAAACGATAAGCATGAACGGCTTGGTTCTCTATAAAAGCAGGTATGGCGCAACACAACAATACGCAGACTGGATAGGCGCGGACCTTAAGCTGCCCGTCATTGACCCCGAAAGAATGGACGACAAATTATTGGCGGCCTGTGATTTCCTGCTCATCGGCGCATCTGTGTACAACGGGGACCTGCTGTTAAAAGACTGGTTGAATAAAAATCAACACCGCCTTAACAACAAAAAACTATTCCTGTTCATCGTTTGCGCCCCCACACCTGACGCGGGAAAACATCATCAGATCATCCTGGACAATATTCCCAGGTCCATCTGGATCACGGCAGACATCGTTTTTCTCCCGGGCAGATGGATACTCAGGAATCTTTCCCTCACCGACAGCCGGACCCTCGAAGAAAAAGCCCGGATGGAGAACGACCCGGTCAAAAAAGATGCCTTGTCGCAGGACAATGACGCCGTAAAAAAAGAGCATATAGCCGCCTTGCTAACGACTATACGCTCATCCTATCAATGCTGATTCCCTGTCCCATCCATCTGGTAACACCCGATGTCTTTCCCCGGACCGGTGATCCCGCTGGATCCAAAATCGGCATCCACAGGAACGATATTCGTAAAGGCCGTAAAACTGGTATAACCTTTACCTACAGCCGGAGAGGTCGATTTCAGATGAAAATCATATCCATCCACCGAAGCCTGCGTCTGGTAGTTCATATTCGGCAGCGGATAATTGACGAACTGCGGGTTGTTCTGTCCCACCAGCGAAGTACCGTCATATTGCTGCCCAAAAGTATAGGAGGCGCCAAGAAAAGCCGCCATGTTGGGAATATCCGTAGCCTGCGGATGAGTAACCACGGCCTGCGCTACATTGGTAGGCACGAACTGGTTGGCCAGCGTCACATCATCGGCATAATAAAAATTATATCCATAGGCAGTCTGCAGGATACCCGCTCCATCGCTATGCGATAACGTATCGGCCAGGTAAACCTTTGCAGTGACATTATTGCCACCGGCGATCCGCACACCAAAACGGCAATCGACGATCAGGTTGTTATAGGCCAGGGCGCGTGAGTTGTTCTCTACTTCTATAGACCCGCTGCGGGCGCCAAAAGTACCCGTATTCCTAAAACCGTCATTGACATAAGTATTGTTGTACATAGCGATCATACACTGCGGAGTGATCCCTCCGTCATTAGCCGACTTCGTTCCATTCGTAGCGCCGCCGATGATCAGGTTGTAAGCCATATTTCCCTGGGTACCGCTCTTCGCATTGAAGCCATCGCCGCCGGTGCCGCCGCATTTTTCCAGCGTATTACGCATGATATTCACTTTGCCGCCATAAAAGCGTACGGCGTCATCGGGGGTACCATAGATCCATGAATCTTCCATGATGAAGTAACCGCTGGGATTGCCGAAATAGATGGCATACTGGTCGCCTGTGGAAGGACCCTGGAAGGGAATGTTCTGCAGACCGGCGCCCGCGAAGTCGAGATGGGTCCATTTCAGGGACAGCAGGGGGCAGGTCTTATCGCAATAGATACCAGTCCATCCGCCGGCATAGGCGGAATCCGAGCTCGCGGTAGATGTTCCTGCTGTCTTGGTCCTTCTGGGGTCAGTGATCGTCACAGGAAAATCCTTCGTTCCCTGGCTCACCAGCATGCCCTTTACAATGATCGCCGCAGAATTAGTGACATTGACCGTAACTCCCTTCTGGATAAAGAGGGTATCGCCTGCATTAATGGTTACATCGCCGGAAATGGTGTAGGTCTGCTTTGCCTGCATGGTGCCCTTGATAGATCCGGACAGGGGGGCGCTGGTGCTCACCAGCTGGCCTACCTGGATCTGCGGCTTCGAAATGTTGGAATTGTCGGACTTCGAGCAGGATGCCAGGTAGATCAGGCAGCAGACGCCCAGAAACCGGAAAGTTAAATGCTTCATGGTGGATTCTATTTATAGTTTTAAAATTTGAAGCGAACACCGATGGTATAGTTCGCATAATACCTGTCATATTCAGCCGTCACATAGCCGGCGCTTTGCTGGAATGGCAGCTTATTGTCACCCTGATAGCCATAGTTTGCCTGTTTGATGATGACCTTATAGGGTGTATTCAGGATGTTATTCACCTTGACATATACTATGTAATGACGGCCAAACTGTTTCTGGCCGGAAAAATCCAGGAAGGTCGTCGCGGTCTCCCAGTTATCAAGGCCATAATTAAGGGAAAGCGTGTTGATCCGTTCACCTGTATATACAAGGGCCAGCTGGGCATCCACCCCGATGCGGGGATTCTTGTACAGCAGGGAAAGATTGCCTACATGCGCCGACTGCCCCTGTAATGGGCGTTTTTCGCCGACGCTGTCATAATGCGTATTGCCTGCAGCATCGTGGTAATACTTTATTTTACCACTCGTGATGGACGAATGGGTATACGTATAATTCCCGGAGAGCCCAAAATTGCCAAAGAACTTCCGGAAGGTCAGCTCCGCTCCGAAATTTTCCGCATTCCCAAAATTGCCGGGCTTGAGCTCTTGCTCCGTATTGCTGCTTTTTGTCAATGCATATTCGATGGGATTCTTGATAGACTTATAAAAAGCGCCGATCATCAGCTCGTCGAGACCTTTGGGGAAGATCTCATACCTGAGATCGAAATTATCGATGCGTGTATGCTGAAGCGCCGGGTCTCCGGTCGTAGTATAGCTTTCGTTGGTAGAGTTATCCTCAAAAAGTATCAGGTCCGCATAGGCAGGCCGGCAGATCGACTTGAAATAAGCAACCCGCAGCGCCTTCTTCTCATCAAAAGAATATTTCGCCTGTATGGAAGGCAGAAAGTCGATATAGCTGATGGTAGCAGACTTCCCATAGACCGAAGCAGGCAGAGAGCTGGTATAATCCTGGCCCGTATGCTCCACACGCAGCCCGCCGATCGCCTCCCATTTCTTTGAAAAAGTATACCTCAGCTGCCCATATCCCGCGCCTACATTCTCAGAAAAGTGATAGATACCCGCATTGCCGTTGGCATTGCCCAGCGCCGCATTGGCCGGTATAAAGGTGAACTTGCTGGCCGGGATGGAAACAAATTGTTCATAGTTGGACCCCGCATCCGTCAAAGGGCTCAACGAATATTTATTGTCGTAATTATCCCGCTCCTTGTGCCTGAACATACCGCCAAAAGAAAGATCCATCCGGTGGCTTCCAATGGTCAAAAGATATTCATGGAAGTTGAGATAAGCCGCCATATCCTGGTCGGTGTTGTGCATCCATTCCCGGGAAGAGTTATCTACAGTAGGATCTCCGATGCTATCGGTGCCGGCATTCTGATCGGGGGTGATGCTGCGACCTGTGTTGAACTGGGCGATATCAGGTAATTGCCGTTTCGCCCGGGAATAGACAAGGCTCCAGTCACTGCTGAATTTCCCCGTCCATTGATCCCGTCCCTGTAGGGTAGTATTAAAGATGCTTTGCAGGTCCGTGCGCGTCTGTATTTGATCCTTTATGGCAAATCCGCCGATATACCCATTCATCGAATAACCACCTAACAAAGTGTCGATGGTATGCCGCGCCCTGTACTCGTTCAATTCCACAAAGGCGGCAAATAAGGACAGGGTATGATGTTTATGATACTCATAATCGATCTTCGTCTCCAGCCCCAGCCGCTGCTGGCGGGACGAATATTGTCTCACTTCCACGTCGGAGAACGTCTGGTTCCATGGCCCGTCCGCACTGGGAGCAGGCGCTACAGTAGGGCTCTGGACCATGACATTGGAATTGTTGCCCCGGTATACATTCTGATAGCTGGCCGAAACGATGACCCCCAGCTTATTACCCAAAAATCTATCGCCGGCGGTAAGTCCAAAGTTGCTGTTCAATGGCGGCTTTCCATTGGAAGTCATAAAATTCCGGTAGGAGAAATCGCTGACCGGTGCAAATACGCCGGGGCCGCGGACCTCCGCAGGCGACTTTCCCGGGATCCCGGAAGAGCTGTATTTCGTAAGATCCCGGTCAAAGAATATCTGGCTATATCCCGTCCCCGCGTTCCCTTCCAGCCTGAATTTATCAGGCGCATTCTTCATCACCAGGTTCATCACACCACCCGTCGCATCACCCTCCATTTCCGGCGTGAGGGATTTGATCACTTCGATCCTGTCCATCATCTCAGCAGGAAAAATGTCGAGGGGCACAAATCGGTTCTTGTTGTCCGGGCTGGGTATCTTTACACCGTTGATAAGCGTAGTGTTATACCGCTTATCCATCCCCCTGATGATAGCGTATTGCCCGTCCCCGGAATTCCCCCTTTCCACAGACACGCCCGAGATCCGCTGTATCACATTGGCTACCGTGATATCGGGAGAAATAGCAATGGTATTGGCCGAGACGATATTGACGATGTTGTTCGAGAATTGTTCCTTCCGCCTGGCGAACTCATCCGATTCACCACCCGCCTTCGCGGCAACGATCACGGTGGACAGGGCAGCAACATCTGTTCTCAAATACATATCGAACTTTAGATTACCGCCAGCCGGCAGAAAAAGCGAAGTATCTACCCGGCCATAACCCTGGCTGGTCACGGAGATAGTATAATCACCAGCCTTCAGCCCTTTGAAGGAAAATTTTCCTTCCAGCGAGGACACCATCTTTTTCGAGCCCGGAAGCAATACGACAGTAGCGCCTATCAGCTGCTCATGTGTGCCCGCATCATAGATATGACCGCTGATCTCCCCCGGCTCCGTCACCTGTGCGGACGAAAGCAAGCCCGAAATACATAGTAGCAGTAATAAAACAGAATTTCTCTCATTTAGCATGGAGGCAAATATAGACGGGCCCTGTAGGCAAATGAGAGGACCATTTGTCAATTAATCAATTGATTACATTTCGATAATGAAAAGGCAACGATTTCTCCAAAAAAAACTCAAAATCGGGCAATGCTGACTACCCTACCAATCCAGTGCAAAAAAATGTTTGTTATTAACAAACGAATAACTTGGAATAATGGAGGAGACTTCACAGATCTGTTTGACGATGGAAAGCCCCAGACCGTTGTGGCTGGAATATTGTGCGACCTTATAAAAACGATGGTAGAGGCGGCTCTCATCCAATGGTTCGGGATGTCCCGCATTGCTGATGACAAGCCGGTTGCGCTGTAATACGATATCGATGGAGCCGCAGGGGATATTGTGGTTGCTGGCATTGCTGAGCAGGTTATTCAGCAGGACATCTATCAATTCGGGATTGGCCTCTATCGTAGCTTCTTCGATCCTGCTTTCCACCCGGATCTCCCGGCTTTGCCATAGCTCCTGGAATTGTTCCAGCTTTTCTTCCAACCGCTCTTGCAATTGTATCTCTTCTACATCCTTGAATTGACGGTTCTCGATCTTGGCCAGCAACAGCATGGACTGGTTCAGCCTGGATAATTTTTTTACGGCGCCATAAGCGCTGCGCGTTATTTCACTTTGTTGTTGGGAGAGGCCGTCATCCTGTATCAGGAGATCCAGCTTGGCGCGGATGATGGACAGCGGCGTCTGCAGCTCATGGGAGGCATTCTCCGTAAATTCTTTTAGCAGCAGATAATCCTTCTCCGCCTTTTCCGTAGCCTCCTGTAGGCTGCTGTTCATAAACCCAAACTCATCGATATTGGTGGTAGGGAGCAGTATCGACGTCGTACCTCCCAGCTTAAAATTGCGGATGGCATTGATGGTCTCGTAAAAGGGCCGCCATAGCCTGCTTAGCACAAGCCGGTTGATCAGGATGATCGTAATGATGATGACCAGCACGGTACATATCGACACCATGAGCAGGGCCCGGTAAACATGATGCAATCCTTCCAGGGGCTTGGCCACGACCACTTTATACATGACCCCGTTCAGCTGCATAGTAAAAGCCAGCTGTCTGAAATTGTGCATCTTCTTTTCCCTGTTACTGTAAAGGGTGATGCTGCTGTATGTCCGCTCCGTCGGGGTCATCTCCCTGGAAAAGCTCACATGGACCTCATCCAGTGAATACGGTTGGGGGAAGGAACCATGCTGCGCCACATATTCTTTAAACTGCGCCGCAACCCCGTCGAGGTCTGCATCCAGCTCACGGATCAACACGAATTTTACCAGCCAGTAAAATGCGATGCTGGCAAGCAAAAAGATCCCCAGCATAACCAGGAGATTGATCCGTAAGTATTTTTCAGAAAGTTTCATTTTTGCAAAACGCTTATTCCGGGATCTCGAACTTGTAACCCATACCATAAACAGCCCTGATATAATCCGGGCATCCGCACTTGATCAGTTTCTTGCGCAGATTTTTGATATGGGTATAGATAAACTCATAATTATCGGACATATCGATGTCATCACCCCATAGGTGCTCTACGATCGCCTCTTTTGTGACGACCTTGTTCTTATTGGCGATAAAATAGATGAGTAGCTCATATTCCTTTTTGGTAAGTTCAGAGCCGCCGGTGCCAGCCGAGATCATTTTTTGATGCAGGTCCAATGTCAGCTCGCCCAGCACGATCCTGCTTTTATCTTCCAGCGATTTACGACGCACGATGGCAGCCACCCGCGCCGAGAGCTCAGGCAGATGAAAGGGTTTTGTAAGATAGTCATCTGCTCCCAGGTTCAATCCATTGACCCTGTCATTCAAAGAATTCTTGGCAGAAATGATGAGGACCCCATCTGTTTTGTTCTTCCGCTTCAGCTCCTTCAGGATGTTGAGACCGTTGCCCAGGGGGATAGTGATATCCAATATAATACAGTCATACTCAAATTCCTGTATCCTATCCATGGCATCGTGGAAATCATAGGCGACATCGCAGCTGAATTGCTGGTTACCCAGGTAGGAAGAAATGCTGCCGGCCAGCTCCCGCTCATCTTCTACTATCAATAATTTCATAAAGCGCATAAAATTGGCAGATAAATGTATATGCGCCCCGCGGTCCGCATTAATTTATTGTTATCTTACTTTTCCGAAATAATTCCGATATTTGTAGTCCCTCGAACAAACTTTCGCCTTACAACTCCCTTTACATCCTTGCTAAGCAATACGCCCATCACCTGGACGCATGTTCGCCTTGCTCAAATACCGGCATAACCATAAACCATTCGTTATGAAAAGTTGTCTGGCGCTGCTTTCGCTGCTTATTGTTTCCTTCACAGCATCTTCCCAGGTAGGCATCGGAACCAGCAGCCCCAATACCTCGTCCATACTGGACCTCACCGCCACCGACAAAGGGCTCTTAGCGCCCCGGATGACCTCCGCCCAACGCACGGCGATCGCCAGTCCCGCCACCGGCCTCCTGGTATACCAGACAGACGGCACCACCGGCTTTTATTATTACACCGGCGCCGCCTGGACGACGCTGACGACTTCTATTACCAGGAACGCTACCCTTACGGGCAGCGGGACTGGCGCCTCCCCGCTGGGCATCAACCTCGCCAATGCCAACACCTGGACAGGCAACCAGACCTTCGCCGGTACTTTTAACATCGCCTCCAACTGCCGTATCGCCCTGACCAACAGCGATAACAACGCCAGGGATATCCGGTGGCAGGAACCCAGCGGCACCGGCACCCAGTATGTAGGTCTTTATGCCCCTTCCGTGAGCAACAGCGGTAACTATAAGCTACCAGCTGTAGTGGGTTCGGTCGGTCAGGTGCTGACGCTCTCCGCCAGCAACAATGTCGACAGCGGTACCATGCAATGGTCGACCGTGAGCACGGGCGCTGCAGTCCAGTTCCACGGTACGCTAACGAGTAGCGTGACCTATCCCTTGAGCACCGCCAGCATCATAGTCTTCGACAACGCCATCACCAATGTCGGCAGCCAGATGAATACCGCCACCGGCTCATTTACCGCCTCGGCAGCAGGCCTGTACGATATCTCGGCCTCCGCCACTTTCTCCTCCGGCGGCACCCGGTTCCTCGTCATCCGCGTCAATAGTACGGACGTGTTTACAGGCGCTTCAGGCGCGGGGTCCACTACCTTCCCCGGTGCCTATGCCAGTACCAGCACCGCCGATGTCCGGACACTGTATCCCCTGGCCGCAGGCGATGTGGTCCAGATCGTGGTTGTCACCAGCGGCGCGACCGCCATACCAGCCACTACCGGCATTACCCGTCTGCTCATCTCAAAAATGTAAACTTTATGAAAAAACATCTCCTGCTCACCTTTTTTATAGCTTCCCTGCACCAAGCCCACCCCCAAAGCGTCATTTACGTCACGCCCGGAACAACCTTCACAGTGGCCTCCGGAACAAATCTGACCATGGATCTTTTGAGCCTGACACCCTCCTCCAGCCTTACGCTGAATAGTATCACCGTGACAAAGAATACTACCATCACCTACCCTTCCTCCAATGCTTACGTCAGCAGGGTATACGATTTCAGCAGCCCCGTGGGAAACTTTAGCGGGGATATCCAAATGGGTTACCAGGACGCGGAATTAAATGGCCTGTCGGAATCCAGCTTACAGCTGAACAACTATAACGGCTCCGCCTGGCAGGCATATACGGCCACCACGAACAACACTGTCAGCAACTATGTCCTGACCTCCTCATTAAGTAATGTGACATTGAGCGAGCTGGCATTGGCCGCAGCCGCTAATCCACTGCCATTGTATTGGAGTAAGACGCGCGCCTACCGGCAGAGCGGCCAGGTATGGATAGAATGGCAGACATTACAATCGTCCAATGTAAGCCATTTCGATGTTGAAAAAAGCACGGATGGCAGAGGCTGGGCATCCATCATCCGGAATATCCCGGCCATAAACACAAGCCTGCCGCAACAGTACCGGCAAACGGATCCTGTCTATTCCCCCGAAAAAACATTCTACCGCATCCGCGAGACCGATCTCGACGATCATCCCGCTTATTCCCCCGTGATGGTGGTGTCCGCCGACAACAATAAAAATATCTTCGTCCTTTTCCCCAATCCCGTGGGAGATCGATTCTTCATCAGCGGCGATGATCCATCAAAGATCAAACAAGTCCAGGTGTTCAGCAGCGGCGGCGTACTGCTCAAAACATGGCAAGGCCCGCAGGACAATTACCCGGCCGGCTTGCCCGCCACAGGTGTTTATCATATCCGGCTCACCATGACAGATGGAAGCATCCAGTATGAAACGATCTTAAAAAATTAACCGATCATGAAAAAATTACTTACCCTCCTCGTCGTAGTCACTATCGGCCTTTCCACCCATGCCCAGGTAGGCATCGGGACCACCACGCCGAATACATCTTCCCAGCTGGATATAACATCCACAACAAAAGGCCTGCTGGTCCCCCGCATGACAGCCGCCCAACGCGCCGCTATTTCAAGTCCGGCGACGGGATTGCTGGTCTATCAGACGGACGGCTCCGCAGGCTTCTATTACAACAGCGGCACCTCCGGCTCGCCAAACTGGGTGCAGCTGGGCACCGGCAGCAGCAGCACCACCCTGGACCTGGTGGCTACCAATACCGCCTCCCAAACCGTCGGCGTTGGCGGCTTCTCATCGACTCCCACCGACGTGTCGTTCAGTACCATCGTAAAATCACCTGCTGTAGGGAGCTTTGACGGCACCAGCTATACGGTGGGCACGACAGGCAACTACCAGGTCACGGTATTTCTGCTCACCAGTACTAATATCTACTATATCCCGCCACAAGTATTGGTCAACGGCACAACGGTCGTTTACGGCATCGCCGTAGCTAATGGTAGCTTTTCCGGCGGAACCTACGGAAGGGGGTACCTGAACGCGGTATTGGCCCTGACAGCAGGAGATGTGGTAAAAATAAAAGCGGCCAATAGCAGTGGCGGTACGCCGTTTTTATCCACCGACGGCAGCACCCGTATCACCATCGTCAAACTGTAAGAACGGAAACCACCGACTTCCTGTACCTGTGAGGAGTCATTTGCACTACCTCTTTAAAAAACCGGTTGAACAGCGAGATATTATTAAACCCGCATTGGGACGCGATACTGGCTACGGAAAGATCTGAATGCATCAACAACGTACAGGCCTTTTGTATCCTTACCTCGGTCAACGCCTGTTTAAAGCTTTTGCCCGTCGCATGCTTGAAAAATCGGCAAAAAGAGCTTTCCGTCATCGCCAGCTTACCCGCCATCTCCCGGGTCGAAAGGTCATGCTGGTACTCGCTTTGTATGATCCGATACACCCGTTCGATCCGCTTGATATACGCCGTATTGATGGAAAGGAACCTCCCTGCTTCCAGGTCTTCGACATCCGCCAACAGCGACATTTCCCGTAATACGAGGAACAGCTGCATCAAACGTTGAAAAGGATTCAGCGTAAACATGTTTATTATCAGACCGCCGATCCGGTGTTTGTCATCTCCATCGATGGCTATCCCCGCATGAGCCCTGTCCAATAATCCCGCGATCCTGCAGAATTCAGGGAACCCTTGCGCCATTTTGCCGATGTGATCCCCCTTGAACTGGATGACATATTCTTCATACTCCGTCGCCTCGAAACCAAAATTAAACGCGTTATGAGGTATGTTCGGTCCCAGTAAGACCAGGTCTCCTGCTTCAAATCGGCTGATCTTCTGACCGACAAAACGCCTGCCTCTCCCATGCGGTACATACACTATTTCAAATTCAGGATGAAAATGCCAGAAATCCTGGTGGCAAAGCAGGGGCGCCTTATTGTGGGACATAAAGAAGGACGAGCCCCCCATGGGTTCTATTTTCTCAAGATTCGCCTTTTTCATATTCTCGCATGACAATTTAGTGCAAATATTGGAAAAACAGCTGAAACAAGCCTAACAAGACAACCATGATCTTTACCCCTCGATTAATAACAACCCATGAACAGGAACATTCAATACAGGATTGCCATCATCATGTATTTCTTTATAAACGGATTTTTATTTGCCAACTGCACCGGCCGCCTGCCCGAGCTAAAGGATTATTTCAACGTTTCCAACAGCACACTGGGAACGATGCTTTTTACAACAGCCGTAGGCGCATTGGTCGCCATGCCGCTCACAGGCTGGCTCACAACCCGGCTCAACAGCGGAAAGCTTACCATCTATGCGGGTCTCTTATTCTGCTGCGTCGTACCGTTCATCCCCTACAGCCAGAACATCTGGATAGGACGTGCAAGTTTTTTTATGACCGGCTTCTTTTCCGGCGCCATGGATATTACGATGAACGGTCAGGCAGTGTTCGTGGAAAGGAAATATAAAAAAACGATCATGTCCTCCTTTCACGCAGCCTATAGCATCGGCATGGCCCTGGGAGCCGGAACAGGCGCCTTATTCGCCAACTATCATTATCCCCTGCGCTACCATCTTATTTACGTTGCCGTGGGAAGCATCATCGTCCTGGCGATCGTATCGCCCGTAATCCTGCAGCATCAGGCAGACAACAAAGCTATCGCCGCCGGAAAGAGTGGTAAACAGCGAATACCTCTCCTCATCTGGCTCATCGCCGTCATAGGATTTTGCGGAATGACGGGCGAAGGGTCCATGGTGGACTGGTCCGCTATCTACATGCATACGGTGGTGGGCAGGACAAAAGCATTCAGCGCCCTCGCAGTCGGTTCCTTCGCCACCGCCATGACCATCGGGCGGCTCTTCGGAGATCGTTTGATAGATAGGACAGGAAAACAAACGATATTATTCTGTAGCTGCTTTGCTGCGATCACAGGTCTGTCCATTGCCCTGCTCTTCATATCCGCACCGGTTGTCCTCACCGGATTGTTCCTGGTAGGCCTGGGACTGTCGAATGTCGTACCCGTCACTTATTCCACGGCAGGCAATATAAAAGGTATCGAGCCTGCCGCCGGCATCGCCATTGCAAGCACCATTGGGTACAGCGGATTTTTCATCGGGCCTCCGGCGATAGGGTACCTGGCGGATGCCTATGGATTGAGAATAGGATTGTGTTTTACATTGGCCCTGTTCCTTCTCATGCTGGCGATGATTGCGTATGTCACCGGGAAAAAATAACAGCGTTCAGCCGGGCCGCCTGAACGTCCCGCAAATAAATTGTTAAAATCAATCGGGCTTATAGGGAAAAGGGTCTTACCTCAGGTACATTGAGTATTTTGGGGCGATGAAAAAATGTTTACCCCGACCCTGACATGGAAAAAATAGCGATAGGCCTTCTCCTCCTTCTCCTGCTGCATGGTAATGCCAGGGGGCAATCTATTATTTTTAATGACGATAGGGATATCTATGAAATAGTGGATGGGACCTGTACATATAAAAAACTTAATGTGGGATATACAGGCCCGCTGTATGCCTTATATAGCTTAGCCAGGTTCAAGGACACGTTATATATTCTGACAGCTAACAATGGACTTTATCGAACGACGCTCAGCGATCCGGGGACTGTGGTCTTTCTTGGCAATATCCCTATTCTTGTCTCGTCGTTGAGCTTTTGCGCCGACAAGCATGGTATACTTTATGGTATGACGGACACAGATCTTTATCGTTTCGACCCTCATATAAATAAATTTGAAATGCTGGGGACTTTGCCCGAGCGGCCGGGAGGAGACATGGTATTTTACAAGGATACGTTGATGTATGTATCCCAATCAGGCGTTATTGCCGTCAATATGACTAACCCCCCTGCCTCGCAGCTGATCATCCCTGTCCCTGGTTATTGGCTTTTCGGGTTGGTATCCGTTCCCGTGGATTGTACGCATAATAAATTTTATGGTATGGGGGGGCTTGCAGGTCAGACCTATCCCGATCTTGTCGAGATCGATCCCGAAACCAAGAGTGTGATAGGCCCCGTTTGTAATATTCCTTATTACGTATTGGATGCCGCCAGCCAGGTGGAGGATGGCACGACCCTGGGTGTCACCGTCGACTCCATCGGCGTGCAGTCGCCTTGCGGAACAGCTGCCACGGGTGGAGTACATATTTTTGCCTACACGGCCGCCAACGGCGACCTCACCTACACGCTGGATGGCACAACGACCAATACAACGGGCCTCTTTGACAACCTCAGCCTCGGTCTCCACACAGTGCATATTACCAACGTAAACGCATGTAACCCTAAAGACACTTCCTTTACCATCACACAAGGTCTTTCTACCGTCATCAACCTTACTCCCGTAAACCCCACCGATTGCTATCACATGGATGGCAGCGTCGATGTCCTGGCTACTACGGGCACCCCCACGCTGCAATACAGCCTGAATGACGGACCCCCGCAGCCGGATCCCCATTTCGGCAGTCTCGGCTCAGGCAATTATAAACTAAAAATTATCGACGGGGGCCATTGCGAAAAAGACACTTCGCTATCCTTACATTATATCCATCCCGTCACCTTTCTTGACCACGTAACGGTAACACCAGCCATCTGCACCGGTAAGAACGGCAGCCTTCATATCACATTTGCACCGGGCATAGATCCCAGCACCCTGCAATTGCTGTTAAACGGTGTCCCGCAATCCAGGCCGGATACCACTGGCCTGAAAGCCGGCTATTATACGATAAGCTTTATCAACGCCGCGGCTTGCCGATACGACACAACCATAGAGATATCGTCCGTAACTAATGATAAACCCGGCATCCACGTCACAGTAAAGGATCCGGTATGTCTGCCGGACAATGGCAGCGTCAGTCTATCGCTCAACGGGATGGACGCACCCTATACCACCGGCCTGGACAATGCAGGCTTTTCTGCCGCGACAAATTATACAGGCATCTTCGCAGGCCAGCATCTGCTTAGTGTCATGGATAAGGACGGCTGCAAATGGGACACGACCCTCACCATTCATCCCTACAATATGGAGTCCGTCACCATCGAGGTGGACTCCGTCAACCCCGATTGCAGACAGATGAACAAAGGACAGGTAACGATCTACGTAGATGGATCAAAGCCCCCCTATCTGCTGCAACATAATGGCAACATGTATAACAACGGCAGCACCATCAACGGTCTCAGTAACGGCCTGCAGTCTTTCACCATCATCAATGCCGACGGTTGCATCATCGACAGCGTAAAAGCTATGCTGCAATTACAAATGTTGCCGGGATGCGACACCTTTTATATGCCGGGCGCATTCACACCCAATGGAGACGGTAACAATGACGTTTTCAGACCTACCCACAGCCCCTATCTGACAAACTATCTCCTGGAGATATACAACCGCTGGGGACAACGGGTGTACGCTGATAAAGACGTCCTGAAAGGATGGGATGGGACTGCAGGCGGTCAGCCGCTTCCCGCAGGCGCCTATGTATGGATGATCCGGTACGAAAACTTTGAAAAACAAACGAGATACTTAAAAGGGAACGTGCTCCTCATACGCTAATACCCACAACGGCCCCATAATCTAAGCTGTCCCGCCGTGGCACGATTTTTTAATCCGCATTAAAAACCTATGACCATGACATCCCAAACCCGGCAACTCTTTACTGCCATCTTCCTCTTTTTCAGCCTGATAGCCGGATGCAAAAACCATGAACAGCAACGCGAACAAACCAACCCATCCAACCCATCCAATCCATCCACTTCCCCCGCGCCGGGCGAAGCCACCATCCCACGCAATACCGGCATCCGCCAGGCCGAAGCCTATAGCGACCTGTTCTTCGACAGCAGCCACCTGGACTCTTTTATCAGCCGGCAAAAGCTGAACGATACCCTGTCCCGGCAATTCCGGAACTTCTACAACCACCGGAACTTTCAATTCGCATGGTTTGCCGGTGACGGTCTGACTGAACAGGCATTGGCCTTCTCCTCCCTGTATAACTATAGCCGGGACAGCAGCATCCACCGCAAGTGGCTGGACGAACAGCTGGACTCATTGCAAAAACTGGACACCCTGGCCCCGGAAGCTACAGATCCCTCCATACTACGAACGGAGCTGCAGATGACATGGCGATTCATCAATTACCTGAACAACCGGTACACCAACGAACAGGAAAGAACCACAGCGCTGCTCAACTTTATACCCGTCAAAAAACAGGACCCGCTGGAAATGGCCAGGACCATTCTCTCCGAAGAGAAGGACAAGACCATGAACCCCTGGTACGACGCCCTGAAAAGCCAGCTACAGCGATATATGGAGATAGCCACTGACACAAGCCTCAAACTCATAAAAAAGAACCCTCGCATTCATCTCATCTCCGAACTCAAACGCCACCTCGCAAAAACAGGCTACCTGCAAAACACTACCGACACTTCCGCCCGCCTCGACGACAAACTGAAAAAAGCCATCCTGGCCTTCCAGACCACTCATGGACTAAAGCCGGATGGAAAGATCCAGCCATCCCTGATCCATGAACTGAACGTGCCCGCCATCACCCGTGTCAGACAGATCCTGATGAACCTTCAGCGGATGATATGGATGCCGTCCACAGCGAATGAAGATAAGAACAAGCTCATCCTCGTAAACATACCGGAGTTCGTGCTGCATGTGCTGGAAAACCAGGACAGGATATTTGACATGAACATCGTCGTAGGCAAAGAAGGACACAGCACAGTGCTTTTCTCGGGCATGCTGGACAGGATATCCTTTAACCCATATTGGAACATACCCAAATCAATTGTGGTAAAAGAGATCCTGCCGGAAATGCAAAAACATAAAGACTACCTCCGGGAACACGACATGGAGATCACAGACGAAAAGAATGGGATACCCGAGATACGTCAGCTGCCGGGGGAAAAGAACGAACTGGGTAAAATGAAATTCCTGTTCCCCAACAGCTTCAATATTTATTTACATGACTCGCCGCACAAAGATCTGTTCACCATGACCGAAAGAGCATATAGCCACGGCTGTATCCGCGTGGCGGATGCAAAAAAGCTCGCACTCTACCTGTTGCAGCCGATGCCGGACTGGGACGAACAAAAAATAGACAGTGTACTCGCCACAAGTAAAGAACGAACGGTAAAGCTGCAGCAACCCGTAGCCGTGCTGATCTGTTATTTCACCTGCTGGAAGGGAGAAGGTCAGATGCTGGAGTTCAGAAAGGATATTTATGGTCACGACCGGCGGCTGGAAAAAATGCTGTTCAAAGATTAATAGATCAGCAGTAACGTGCCTTTCAGATTTCTTCCTTTCACCTGCCTGGTGTCGTATTGTACCATCCAGACGTATGTTCCTTCGGGTTGACGTATACCATTATAAAATCCATCCCAGCCACGTCTCATGTCATTGGATCTAAAGATCATCATTCCCCATCTATCGTAAATGGTCATGCTGAAATTTGTCACATTCGACGCATAATTCGTCTTAAAGACATCATTATGTCCATCCCCATTGGGAGTAAATGCGGACGGCACATAAATATCACAAAACCCTTGTTTGATCTCGACAACATCCTCCGCATTTCCGCAGGCATTGAGAACACGTAAGGAATACACACCAGGATTCACCACTTTATAGGTCCGCCCCACCGAGCCATCCTGCCATGCATAATGTATGCCATTGGTATCATTGACCAAAGGAGTAAGGATCACAGGATCATCGGCACAGACGGCCAGGTCTGGACCTAGATCAACAGAAGGAGCTACCATGCCCCCCACCAGTATCGTGTCCGAAGCGACACATCCATGCTGCGTCACCGTTACATAATATTTGCCGGCTGTATGCACGGTGAATGAATTTCCGCTGCTGTTATCCTGCCATTTTATTTGATCGCTGCTCTCCCGGACCTTTAATTCCAGGATATCGCCGGCACAAATAGAAGTGTCCGCTCCCAGGTTGACAGTGGCCGCCCCCACCTTTACCATGGCATCTTTCGTTACAGTCCCGCCGGGGTAGCTTACGGCAACGCTCACCTTATATTCAGCCGGCCGGGTAAAAGTATGAAGAGGGGCAGGCATCGACGAAACATTGTCAGGTCCGCTGTCCGGATCGCCAAAATCCCACGTCATCGGATAAGTGTTGGGTTGAGGCTTACCTGTGTATGTAAATTTCACAGCCTGCCCCCTACATTCTTCCAAAGCCGCAAAGTCCGGCACGGGAACTACCACCGGGCAAGCCGGAACGGGGACCCTGACAGATGCATAGTTACTGATAAAATTAGGCAGCCCCAGCATGACAGGTTTACCGTGCAGGTACAAATAATTCTTTCTAAAATTACATGATAAGCCCGGCAGATCGGGGGAATAAATGACATCGAGGCTATCCCTCGAATAATAGGTATTAGGATTGGTCTGGAAAGGATGGTCCTGGTTCCACCTGCTGACATATATCTTTTGATCCGGTGCCAAACGGATCTGCCCGATCTCGCCAAAACCATTGGCGCTGCCACCCCTATAATCCGTACTATCGATATCCACCCGGGAAGCAGCGATATTCGTCGCTGTCAGATCGAACTGGGATAAATAATTATATCCTCCGCCATTGATCGAAGTTGTATATAATTTACTGTTGTCCGGAGAGATCGCATTGCCATAAAAACCTTCCGTAGCCTTACTCGCAATCCTCGTCCTCATAGAGATCGCTCCTGTCGAGTTGTCAAAGTCGAACACGAAAATATCACTGAAAAAAGTAGTAAGGGCCATTATCTTCCCGTCGGTTGAAATGGTCACAGTCCCGACGTCACTATATATACCATTGGTTCCATTGATCTCCGAGATCACCGGGGCGCTTAATCCATCCTTTGTAAGCAGGTAAGCATAAAATTTAAGATCTCCCGTATTTTCTCTTCCAATGATCCAATAGTCCTTCGCATTGCAATGCATGGTCCCTGCGAGCTGTTCGGTGCCGGGCGAAAAGAGCGGATTGTCCCTGCTGGTGACATCCCCCATTCCTCCACGCAGGCTCATATCAACAATATTATAATATAATCCCGAAGAGGCTGAACCAACACCAACGGATGAAAACAGATAATATATATTATTATTATCAGGTAACGGCACGATCAACGAAGATTGAGTGGAAGACTGATCGCCGTGCAGACCACTCCCATAGGGCATTACCGTATGACTCCTATCCCATACGGTTTCCCCATTGGAATAGAATAATAAGTTCCCGTTGACATCCGATATCGCAGAACATCCCTCTATAGAGGTCAATTTACCATTCATGTCGGGCTGAGCCGTTCCCGTGCTGAAGTCGACGCCTGCCTCATAGCCAAAATACCAGTGCGCAATGCGTTTGCTTTGCGCAAAACCCGCGGAAGATAGCAGGAACAATAAGGCGGTCAGGTAGGGTTTCATTAAATACGACGGTCGGCTAAATATAATAAGAGAAAGATTTGCCGGCAATCGTTGCCTCGGCAGACAAATAAATTATTTGTTAACGGTCCTGTGGCTACTATCTTGAAAATTTGAAAATAATAGGCTGCTTCTTATAGCTCTCCATCGGGATACCTGCAAGCGATGCCGGCTCCCAGCGGCCCATGCCGCTCAACACCCGGTACGCTTCTTTATCCAGGGATGCCTCGGCGCTTTTTACGATCATCAGATCGGTCGTTTTACCTTCTTTCGTGACCTTGAACTGCAATATCACCGTACCCTGTATATTATTCTTGACGGCCGAATTGGGATATTTCAAATGTTTGTTCAGAAAGCTTAAAAACGCAGGAGGGCCGCCAGGATACTCCGAATCTTTAAAAAAGGAATCTACCTTGTCGTTAGGGTTCCCCTTCTCATCGTAAAAACGGGCCGACACTTGTTTTCCATGGGCGAACTTAGCCGTTCCTGCCGGCTGTCCGGAAGGATACCAGGCCTTCCATTCCCCTTCATGCTTACCCAGGGTATTGTTACCCTCGGCAAGCACTTTCCCATCCTCATAATAATAGGTTTCATTGCCCATTCGCTTATCGTCCTTGTAAGTGATCTTCTCGTGCAGCTTTCCATCCTTGTAATAATAATGGTCGTACTGGGCGATATGACAGGAGTCGTCAGAGTATAATCCGGTATGGACTATCACCCCGGATATGTCATACGTAGTCTCACGCCAGCCGCTGTCCGATCGGGTACGGACATCGTACGTCGACCACTTCGAGCGCGCGACGCCATTTGACGGCACATCGTGCCACGTTGTATCTTGAGCAAGACTGGATAAAGAAAGGGCGCAAAAAACTGCCACAGCCAGGGCGATAAGGGTTTTCATGGCGCAAGGTTAATAAAAATAAATGTCAAATCCTATTCACTGGCAAACTTCATCCGGCTCAAATTAAATCCTCCTTTATTCGCCGCCACCTTCAGCCGGGACAGTCCTTTTAATAACCTTACACCCTTTATTTCCACCCTATTATCCACAGCCACACGCGACGCCAGCGGCTTATCATTACACAACAACGTAAATATTCCTCCATCCCCGGACATAATGAACGTGATATCATATACGCCAGGCGTAACCACATCGACGGTATATTGCAGCCACTCCCCATCCTCGATGCTAAAAACATCATACCCCAGCCCCGACGGATCCGCCTGGATATCCACCCCATCATTCCGGTAAGTATGCCCTTTGTTACCCGTCGTTCGTACAGGAGGAGAAACATAATGATAGCTGCTGGTATCATTATCCTTATAAGCATACCCCTGCCTGCCCAGGTCATAATCCACAGCCTCCACGACAGCCCCATCGCTGATGAGATGCGGCTTAAATGCCATGGTCTGAGCCGACCTTACCTGTCTGAACATAGCATCGATAACATCCCTGTGATAAACATTATTTTGGATCTTTACATTTTCCAGCCACTCATCAAGGGCAGCTTGCGCTTCTTCCGGGGAAGGCTTGCGCCCATTATTTAGCCAGTAATCCAGCAGCAGCTGGTATGAAGGCGTCACCTTTATCTCCAGCGGGTTACTGATCCCCATTTTTTTCAACTGCCACCAGCACCACCCGATGTTGCGCTCCTCCACCAGCTGGATGGCTTCTGTAAACCACGTATTCGAATTCTCGCCGGACTCTCCCAGCCAGAGAGGAACATTGTACATATCCTGCCAGTTAAGAAAATTTTGTATGCTGGCCTGGGTATTGAAATTACCGTACTTGTGAAAGCTCAATACCATGTTATCATCCCACAAAGGAAAAATACCGTTGTAGTTATTTCCGAACCCATTGCCTTCGATGATGATGATATGCCGCTTATCCACCTCCCGGATAGCCGCCGTGATCTGCACCATCAATGCCCGTAAAGGTTTATTGCTTTTTTCCTTCGTACCCCGGACATCCTGGGGATCGTCAAAACCCCAGTTGGGCTCGTTGATGATATCATACCCGCCGATGGCAGGTTCATTCGCATAACGCTCCGCCAGCTTTCGCCACAGGGCAATCATTTTTTTCTGATTGGCTTCGCTGTCCCATAAGGAAGGCTTGGCAGGATCACGGTCCGATATGTTCAGGTCATTCCCTTGTCCGCCGGGAGTGGCATGCAGATCCAAAATAAGATACATATGGTTGGCCTTGCACCAGGCCAGCAGACTGTCGGTAAGCTCAAACCCCTTTTGCAGCCAGGTATTCTTTCCCGGCACAGGCTCAGCCTCCACCGGCAGCGTGTACAACCCATAATGCATAGGCAGCCGCACCGAATTAAAACCCCAGGCGGCCAGGGAATCGATATCCGTTTTCGTGGTATGATACTTTAACCAATCATCATAAAAACGGGCCGCCCTCTCCTCGCCGGCAAGCGCGGTAATCCTTTGCCTGATACGATGCTGCTGCCCGATGCCCCCTATACGAAACATATAACCTTCCTGCAACATCCATCCTCCAAGACCCATGCCCCTCAGGATAAATGTCTTTCCGTCGCCATCGACGATCACTTTACCTTTTGCTTTTAAAAAACCGTCGCCCTGGCCAAAAGTGAGGGTAGAACATAGTATCATCGTCATCGCTGATACACTCAATGCTGACATACATTTTATCACAGTGAAATAGTTTTATTGCCGACAGTGGCGAGATAATCAAATAAGCTGGTGTCATTGGGCAGTGAAAGCTTTTTCCGCAGCCTGTACCTGCTGCTTTCCACTCCTCTGATGGAAAGGTTGAGCAAGTCGGCTATTGCCTTGGTGGATAGGTTCAGCCGGAGATACGCACAAAGCTTAAGGTCGGCAGCCGTCAGCTGCGGGTGAAGCTCCTTCATGATCTTCAAAAAATCATTGTTGGACTTATCGAAATACTGTGAGAACCGCTCCCAGTCATCGATACTCTCCAGCTGCTCATTGATGATCTTGATGATCCTCCGGAGATTCTTTGTCCTTTTCTCGGGCTCATGCTCCTCCTGGATATTGAGTATCTCATCCTTGATCTTATTCAGCAGCTCCCGCTTCTGCAGCAGGTTCATGGTATTCGAAGCCAGCTGTGAATTGTTGTGCTCGACCTCTGCCTCCAGCTTGATGTTCTTCAGCCGGATGATCTCCTTCTCATTCTTTTCGATCTCCAGCTGATGCTGATACTGCAGACGCCGTTGCTCTTCTTCGAACCTCTCCCGCTGTTTTTTGAGCCGGTTGGCATGCTGGATAAGATACTTCTTCTGCTGCCGCTTATAAAAGAAGTAGATGACCGCGATGATCAGGGCCAGGTAAACAAAATAGGCGAATATGGTCTCATACCAGGGAGGCAGGATGGTAAAGGTGAACCGGCTGATGCCCGACTGCCCTCCGCCATTGCTCCTTGCCAACACTTCAAACTCATAATTCCCCGCAGGCAGATTGGTATAAGTCCTTTCCGTCCTCTTTGACCACTGCGACCATTCCCTTTCATACCCCTTTAGCCGGCAGCTGTATTCCACCACTCCCCCATAATAGGGAGAAGAGAACTCTACATGGATGGAATTCCATTTATGAGTGATGCTCTTCTTAAGGTCATAGATATCGCTGGTGGCCGCCGTATCCTTTCCACAGATATAGCCGCCGAAGAGGATACTGTCCCTGTTATGATAGGCCGTTACCATTCGCAGCAATACACGCAAGTGTTGTTCTTTGCACGATCGTTTGTATTTCTCATAGTCGATGTGGTAGAAGCCGGTTTCACTGGCGATGAGGACATTATTCCTGTTGATGGGATAAATAAATTCTTCATCATTTCCCAGGACCCTGTTGTTGATCTCCGGGAAATTGATGATAGTGGGGCTCCCGGGTGACGACAGATCCACGACCCCGGGCTTTTTGTCTTCGATAAACCAGATATTACCCTGGGCATCCTCCCGCAGATAGGAAATGGTGGCCGACCCAAAAATTTTATTAAAAAATGCAGAAGGCGAAAAGTCATGCGCCGACCGGTCATACTCATATATACCCCTTCTCGTCACCAGCACGATCTTGTCATGGATCTTGAATAGATGATTGTGGCCGGCGCCCAGTATATTGTGTACATCGTTATAAGGTTTGCTCAGCGGTCTGCCGCTGTCGTTAAAATCTATTTTATATAAACCCTGGTAAGGATGCGCCACCCATATGTCGTTCCCCATCACAACCGTATTCTTGGCCGCCTCGAAAAACACATGGGACTTGGGATTGATAAATTTCCCATCCTGGTAATAATAGATGTTCACGCCATTGTAAGTGCCGGCGATGATCCGCGGGCTCGGCTGTTGAGGGGTCAGGGGCTGAAAGGACCAGAAGCCGGTGGAAGAATCCAATGGAGTACAAACATTTCCTCTGATAAGGAAGGCCCCGTCATTCTTCCCCATCAATAGCTGGTCATTCACAACGGAAAGACCCCAGACGAGACCATTACTGTTGTTGATAAGACTAAAATCGTTTCTTACTGCGCCTAAGCTATCGCTGGAGGGCACAAGGACATTATAAAGTCCGATGGCAGTACCGACATACAGCCGGCCGTCGTACAAGGCTGCCGAATAGCCGGGCCCTTTGTTATCAGGACCGGGAATAATATGGCTGATAGGGCTGTTGTACACCACCATATCTATTCCGTTGTTCAACCCCAGCCAGATATTTCTTTCCTTATCTGCAAAGACAGTGTTGACCGCATTGGATTGAAGCCCTTCCTCCTTGGTCAGATGCTGCACGGTCTCTCCCTTTGGATTGATGATATAATACCCTCCCAGCCTCGTGGCAATGATGATCCGGGTGGTATCGATGGTATAGCATGACTGTATCAGCTCCTGCCCGATAGCCTTCAGGGAAGACGTCTCGAATGAATGGACATTCCCGTCGACGATCGTATAGGACCCGGACTTTAACGTAGCCATAAAAGTACCATGGCTCCCCAGATCGCCAACAGCCCTTATAGCCACTCTATCCTTCGTAAAATCATAGGGCGAAGCCAGGGGTGTCCATTGATCGTTTTTGAACACCATCAGCCCCTTATCGTACTCCTGGGCGATCAGCCATTCCTTGCTGGCGCCCAGAAAAGCCCAGTTCGTGCTCTTGTAAGCCGTGATCTTATTGTCATGCCACCTGAATATCCGTTTGTTGGACTGAAAAAAAATATCGTTCCCCCACCGTATGATGCGCCATACATCCGTGAATTCCGTTTCCCCACGGGGGATCAGCGGTTTTAAAGACCGATAGGTCAATGCTCCCTTCTCATCAAAAAAGAAATAGCCTATCTCCTGCTGCCCGCCGATGTATATCCTGTCGTCCTTCACGGCCAGGCTCCTGACGATGCTGCCGTTCGGCAACGGGTAGGTCCTCCAGTAAGTGCCGTCGAAAACCAGCAGACCGTCATCATTGGCAAAGTAAAGCAGGCCTCTTTTATCCTGGTCGATGGCCCTGTTCTGGTTACCGGACTCATAAACATTTTTAGAAAAGTTGATGATGTCGGGTATCAGGATACCGTTCTGAGCAAGCACATGTACGGCGAAAAACATCGTAAGCAGTATGGTCAGTATTCTCTTTCTCATGCCGATCAAAATTACAAAACTGGCCGCGCCCGGGACGCAGCCAGTTTAAATACCGCATGCCTATTTCCACGCGTCATTTTGCACGAGCTTCGTATTGTTCAGCTCGGCTTGTGGTATGGGAAATATCTCGTGTTTACCTGCGACAAAACCCTGAGCGGCCAGCACAGTAGCAGCCTTGCCCCAGCGTACGAGATCCGGCCAGCGCAGCCCTTCACCTGCCAGCTCGAGCCTTCTCTCCAGCTCGATATTGTCCTGTGTAACAGCCACAGGTGCGAGACCTACGCGCGCCCTGACGGCATTCAGCAGTTGATATGCCCTGCTGCTGGCGCTTACATCGGCCCCCGCATTCATCAAAGCTTCTGCTTCCATCAGGTAAGTATCCGCCAGGCGGATCTCATATTCGTCCTGACCGAAATTGAGCTCCACCGTTCCGCTGGAAGCCTTGTTGGCAACCCGCCCCATAAACTTGTTCAGGAAATAGCCGGAGTTGAGATAGCTGGGAGAATAAGTACAGGCGCCGGCCGTCTGAAGACTGTCCAGCGGAGCTACCGTAGCAGCATACCTGGGGTCGCCATGCATGACGTTCTCCGCGAAGTCCTTCTTGAATATTAAAAAGCCATAGCCAGGATAATAGTCGGGGGCTGTAGTGACCTTAGGAGAGTAGGACCTTGGCCCTGAAGTGATACAGTTCAGATTGCCTTCGCTGGCGCCGGCATCACTCCAGCCACCATTGGATTTCGTCGTATGTACGAACTCTATCACCGACTCGGAATTGAATTTATTGGATGTCTTCCACAGGTCGGCAAAATTGGGCAGCAGCTTGTAGCCATAGATGGATGGGTCTACACCGGGATTGGGCCCATTGACATCCTTGAGCTGATCGGCAGCCGCCTGCCATTTCTTTTCATAGAGCAATACCTTCCCCAGCAGGGCCTTGGCGCTGCCTTGCGTAAGCCGTCCATCTTCCGATTTTATGGCAACGGTCTGGGGCAGATCGGGGATGGCGTCATTCAGGTCCTTCTCTACATAAGCATACACCTTGTCAGGCGTAGTCTGTACCACGTTGTAGAGACTGTCGATAGGCAACACACCTTCCAGCAGGGGGATGTTCTTAAAAAAGAACACCAGGTCGAAATAAAAGGCGCCACGCATGGCCTTGGCCTCCGCCGTATACCGCTTTTTCGTTGCATCATCCATGGGTATGCCGGGTAAAGCCTTCAACAGGACATTGGCTCGATAAATGCCCGAATAACCCCTGCTCCAGAGATAGCTGGCAGGACCTGTCTGGGGCGTAAGCGTATATCTTTCCATCACCTGCAGATCATTGATATCCGTCGAGCTGCCGCCACCTGCCTGCTGGTCACCGCTGGCAGCATCCATCACAGCCATCTTGTCATACAAGCCTCCCGTCTGAAACCCAAACCTGTCGTATATCGCCACCAGACCGGCAAAGGCATCGGTCGCCGTTTTGTAATAGCTGGTGATCGGAATACGTTCCTGCGGATTGACATTTAATTCTCTTTTGCAGGCGCTGGCGAATTCCAGTCCCGCTGCTGCTATCGCTATATATAATATTTTCTTGTTCATATGCAAACTTTTAAACTGTTAGAAACCTACATTTAAACCAACCAGGCCTCCCTGGAAACCTACATTTAAATCAACCAGGCCTCCCTAGAACCCCACATTTAGGCCAACCAGGAATGAGCGGGGCATTACATAGGCTCCGCGGTCGATGCCATAGGCCGCACCAGCGCCGGAGTCGGGACTGACACCGATCTCGGGATCATAACCACTGTAGCCGGAGATGGTAAACAGGTTCTCGCTGAGTACATAGACCCGGAGACGCTGCATACCCCATTTGCCCACCATCGTCTTCGGGAATGTATACCCGATCTGCATGGTCCTGAACTTGAAGAAGGTGCCGTTCTCGAGATAGAAGCTGCTCATCTTCGTATAATTGCCGTTGGGATCGCCGTCCACCAGTCTGGGAACATTGGTATGCGTATGTGCGGGCGTCCAGGCATCCAGGTATTTGGTGGGATAGTTGGCTTTCGAAAGATCAAGCCTTCTATAGCCCTGGAAGATCTTATTACCACCCGAGCCGCTGCCAAAGGCGATAAAGTCGAAGTTCTTGTAGCCCAGGTTCAGCGTAAGACCATAGCTCATGGTAGGATTGGGATTGCCCAGGTAGACACGGTCGTCGGCGCTGATGGACTCATCGTTGTTCGTATTGGCGTATTTCATATCGCCCGGCCTGGCTTTGGGCTGCAGCACCGTGCCTTTCGGGCCTTTATAGTTGTTCACCTCGTCCTGCGATTGAAAGACACCGAGCGTCTGGTAGCCAAAGTACCTTCCATAAGCCTGACCCAATTGCGTCCTGTTGATGGAACCCAGGTTCTGGAAGCTGGCGCTGTTATTGCCATCCTCGATAAATGTCTGTCCGGGCAGCATTTTTGTGATCTTGTTCTTATAGAAGGAAATGTTGCCATTGATGCCCAGGCTCAGCTCGCCGATCTTCTTCTTATAGCCCAGCTCGATCTCCAGACCTGAATTCTCCATGTCGTCATAATTCTGGAAGAAGCTGCCGTAATATCCCGCATAAGCAGGGATGACAGGATTTTGAAGGATACCCACGGTCTTTTTTCTATAGACATCCACCGACACAGTCAGCGCATTCAGAAGAATAGCGTCTACACCGATATCCGTAGTACGCGTCTCTTCCCATTTCAGATCGGCATTGCCGGGAGCTGAAGGGCTGTAGCCGATGTACAGGTTCTCGTCTGTTCCGAATGTATAGTTACGCTGTCCACCGGCTCCAATAAGGTCTACATAAGAAAAAGCGGGTATGATATCCGTACCCGTCACACCATAGCTTGCACGGATCTTTAAATTGTTGAGCACATTGCTCTGAGGGAAGAAGTTCTCCAGCGTCGGTACCCAACCCACCGATACGGAAGGGAAATAGCCAAACTTGTGATTGGCGCCGAAGTTGGAGGAGCCATCCCGGCGGACTAAGGCTGTCAACAGGTACTTTTCCGCATAATTGTACTGTAGCCGGCCAAAGAGCGAGTTGATCCTGTGATCGGTGCCGTCGGAAGCGCTGCTGCTCTGCCGGTCCGCAGGCAACGCGTTGAATCGGAAGGAAGCCTGGTCAAAGGTAGACGCAGGGATATTGTTGTACTGCACCGTCGTACCCCTGGTATTGCCATCCTTATATTCTCCCCAGCCTGCCAGCAAAGTGATATTGTGCTGACCCAACAGCTTATTGTAGGAGACGGTATTTTCCACATTCCAGTTGACGAGCCAGTTCTCCTGTCTGTTGAGGTTATTAGGCCCGCCGGTGGTGGAAGCATTGTAGTAAACAGTAGGGGTAAATGTTTCCGAACCGTAAAAGGCCACTTTTGTGCCAAAAGAGGAGTGGATGACAAGCCCTTTCACAGGTGTTATATCCAGGAATGCATTACCCACGATGTTGTGGTCCCAGCTGTAATTGCCCAACCTGTTCTTGATATAGGCCAGCGGGTTCTTGATCTCATTGGCCACATCAGGCGATACGCCATAGTACCTCCCGAGAGGATCCCTGGTGACCTTCGCCCGGTTATCAGCCCCCGCAGGAAGGTATTTAGCTTGCGCAACGGTATCCGTAATGATCGCAGGAGTGATGGGATCGAGGTTGATCGCGCTGTTCACGATACCGCCGAACTCACGGTTGACCTCGCCGACGCCGGCACTGATGCTATGGCTATAACCCATATTCTCCCCAAAGCTGATAAACCTGGCCGGCTTGAACTGGGTATTGATCCGGAAGTTCATCCGCTTCCACTTGGAGATATCAGGAGCGATCACACCCTTGATATCGGTGTATCCAAAAGAGGTGAAAAAAGAGGATTTGTCGGTGCCGCCGCTGACGCTGAGCTCATGGTCCATTTTCGGTGCGCTGTAGTCGAAGATAAGCTTTTGCCAGTCGGTGCCTTTGCCATAGGATGCAGGGTCGGTAAAGGGAATAGGCGCAGGGCTGGAGAGATATTCGTTGCCGTTGGCCACCGCCGCATTCCGCATAGTGGCATATTGCGTGGCATTCGCCAGCTTTATCTTCTTGGCCGGCGCTTGTGTCCCATAGTAGCCGGAATAGTTGATGCTAAGCCTTCCATTTTTACCTTTCTTCGTCGTCACCAGGATAACGCCGGCAGCAGCCCGGGTACCATAGATGGCAGCGGAGGCGCCGTCCTTCAGCACTTCGATAGACTCGATATCGTCCTGGTTGAGATAGCCGATCCCTCCGGCATCGACCACAACCCCGTCCACTACCCACAGCGGATCATTCTTCGCATTCGCATTGTTGGAGGCGGAGCCGATGGAAGTAAAACCCCTTAGCCTTACAGTCGCGGCCGAACCCGGCTGACCCGAGACGGAAGAAATGGTCAACCCTGAAGTACGCCCCTGTAAGGCTTGCTCGATCCGTATCACCGGCTGATTTTCAAGGTCGGCGGCACGAACGCTGGAGATCGCTCCCGTAACCACACTCTTCTTTTGTGTTCCATAGCCAACCACCACCACTTCATCCATTTTGGCCCCCACACCCTGGTCGAGCTCCACAACAATACTCCCCGAGGAGGGAACACCCACCTCCTGCGTGGCCATGCCTACAAAAGAGATGGAAATAGTCTTGGCAGATCCAGGCACCTCCAATTTGAAAGTACCATTGTTATCCGTAGTCGTAGCGACCCTCGTTCCCTTTATCTGAACGGTGGCCCCTGGCAGCGGTTGTCCGCTGATTTTGGAAGTAACTGTACCCGTGACGGTCCTGTTTTGCGCCCGGGCGATTGAAAAAAGCAGGAGAAAAAAAAGCAATACGCGAATGCGTAGCAGAAAATTTGCTTTCATACAACAAGCATTTAGTCGGTTAGGTTAATTTGGTTTTAAGATCCGGTTAACTCACCGCCAAAGTATTTTGATGCAGTACTTTTTCCAAGAGAAGGACTACTGCATTGCTACGTCACATAAAAAAAAGTTGGAGTAGAGAGATAATTTACAAAGCGTAGGGCGCTTATTTTCAATACACTATAACGGAGTGCCTTTTCTGCAGCCAGGTGCATCGCCACAGTCTTTTCCTGCAGCCAACTATACCGCCGCGCTCTTTTCCTGCAGCCAACTATACCACTGCACTCTCTTTCTGCAGCCACCACCTATATCGCCGCGCTCTTTTTCTGCAGCCACGAGTTGAAGACGGTGAAAAAGACGGCCAGGATGATGGCGCCCAGGAACATTCCGATCAAACCCCAGGCTACCAGACCGCCGATGACGCCCAGGAACAGCACCAGAAAGGGTATTCTTCCCCCGCTGCGGGCAATGAGGATGGGTTTTAAAAAAGCATCGATGATCAGCAGCGCTACACCATATATAATAAGGAAGATCGTCACACCGGTATGCCCGTGCAAGGCAGTCCATATGACCAACGGCACCCACACAAGCAAGGGTCCCAGTTGTAACAGTACCAGGAAAAAGATAAAGGCCGCCAGTATAAGGGAAAAGGAAACACCGGCAATAACAAGCCCTATCCAGGCAATGATGGCCGCGATCAGGGCCGTTCCCATGACCCCGATGGAAACACTTTTAATAGCCTGTATGGTCGCCCCCAATAAAGTGAGCCCATCCCGGCGCCCCAGGAGGTGCTGTGCGGTCAACTTAATGGGAATCAGCAGTTTATCACCGGCCACAAGGAAAAATGCCGAAATAATGATCGCCAGGATAAATTGCATCACCGTCCCGATGGCGCCCACGCCACGGTTCAGTATTTGGCGCAAAGCCATGCTGATATGGTTCTCATGATGAGCCAGCACGTCCTTAGGGCTATCCTGTAATTGCTGCCAGAAGGAAACGATGTCTTCGCCGATGATGGGTAGCCCAGGGATCCATGACGGAAGGGGTGGCAGACCGTTGGTCCTTACCTGTCCCATCCAATGTATGGCCTCCTTGACATGGTTCCTGACGGTGGCGGCTATAAAAATAAGGGGCAACGCTATGATGGCGATGAGCACGATGGAATAAATAACAGCCGCCAGTTTCCGCCGGTTGCCCACAAGACGGGTCAGCCATTCGAACGCACCGGCAAAAGATACGGAGAAGATGAGGGCAAAAGTAAGGACACCCAAAAAGACCTTCAGCACATTATACAACGCAAACATCAGGATAAGCAATAGAAGGAGTACCAGGACGGTCTCTATCATACTCCGTGAATCCCGCTGACTATATTTGTTCATAAATACACTGCTTCCAGCTAAAGTTAATGTATTTATGCTAAGCTGTGATCTTCAACTACTCGGGAAAACCCTTTTCTTCGATAAGTAACTTGAACAGACTATCTTTTATATGGTGATTCCATCCGGGCTCACAGTTCTCATAACACTCTACACCGGGCACCAATCCGACATGTGTCATATCTATCCGTGTCGCTCCACCCCTGGAGGAAACTTCCCAGACGATCTCTGTACCGTTCCACTCTTTTTTGTCTTTGATCCAGTGAAGGTTGCAATCCGTCACCTGCCATACTATTTTTTTATCGGGTATAACCTCTCCTATTTTAAAGGTCACGAATGTTTCACCAAAGGTGACAGTAAATGTGTCGCCCGTCTTTTGTGCGCGGCCATCAAAATTGACAGCCCACCAATCCTGTACCCGGGCGATCTTTTCAAAAGCGTCCCTGGCAGGGACGGCAGCCGTAATACTGCAATGATAGTCATTCGCCAAAGTTTCCGCGCCGCTCACATTGGGCTCTCTGAAGAATGCATGAATTTTCGATTTCATTTTTTTGTTGTTTTATTGTTTAATAATGATTCCAGTTTTTTCAGTTTGTCTTTCCAGAAGGTATCGAAGAAGCCTATCCAGTCCTGCAGTTTGTTAAAACCATCCTGTTTTAGCGTGCAATATCTTTCCCTGCCGATGTCTTCAATCGAGATAAATCCTGTGTACTCCAGTATTTTTATATGTTTCGAGACGGCAGGACGGCTCATATCGAAGTTTTCCGCCAGCGAGTTGATGGTCAGACGTTCTTTGGAGAGCAATCTCAATATCTGTCTCCTGCTGGGGTCCGCGATTGCCTGAAATTCGTCAAGCGATGGTTGAGCCATGTTTTGCGGCATTTATAAGTTCTCCAATTTTTTTCACGTGTATTGGCCAGCCTGCGCTCATGCCCTGGTAGATGGCGAAATTCTCTATTTCCTTAAATCCGCTGTGGACCAGGGAAAGCTCCGTACCATTGTCCTTTGCGGTGAGGGTCCATACAACAATAGAGTCCAGGGTGATCTGACCATTGCCGGGACCTGCTTTCCAGGAATAGGATAATCTTTTGGGAGGGACGATCTCCAAAACTTTGCAATAACTGATGCCATCGAAGCCAAGCTCTTCCTTGGGCTTGGACCTGAACTGGAAATCACAACCGACGATGGGCTGAAAATCGTTCGGCATAAGCCACTGGGCCAGCAGTTCGGCTGTTGTCAGATATTCCCAGACCACTTCAGGCGTATGAGGGAAGAAAAGTGTGTGTTGAATGCTTTTTGTCATAATAAGTAACTTTAAAGTTACCTAAAGATATATGTAACTTTCGAGTTACCCAAATTTTTCTGCAAAAAAAATCTGGAGCACCTGCCCCAGATTTTTTTTCCACATGTAGCGACCCTATTTCGACTGGTCCTTCCCCTGTTTAGACTGATCCTGTTGATCTTGTCGCTGGTTTGAGCCGCCCATATCCTCCTTATTGGCCTGGTTCTTGTCCTTGCCTTTGCCCAGCCATTGATTATTATCCTGGCGGTTGCTCTCCATATTCACATCCTTACTACCCTGACCGGAGGCATTTACAGGCGCCCCGTCATTATTCGTAACATGTGGTTTTTGCCCGGTCACCTGTTGGTCGGCTTGATTCTCCTGTTGGGTATTTTGCGCCCCACTCATATTTTCCGGAGATGGCTTTTTAAGCGTTTCCTTTTGCTGCTGTTCGGCGGCGGACTGATCGCCTTTATTCTTGTCCGTCTGTTGAATGGATTGATTTGAGTCTTGCATAACAATCGTTTTTAGAAGAATGATTAATAAAGTACGGAATGCAATTATTCTGCCACTGCTTTTCTTTTCCGCCGTCACCGCCCAGGCGCTACTCCATCGTCAACGATAGTACCGTCGTAAAAGAGCTTATACCGATACCCTTCCCAATCCATCAGCTTGATGTACTCATCATGCATTTCAAAAGTGTTTCCAAAATGGTCGATGTTGACAAAAATGTCTCTAGCCCCCACCTGCCAAATTATCTTTCCTGATCGGTCCAGACGAGAGATTTCCACCTCCCCATGTACTATATAGGTATCCTCATACTGGTAAATACTAAAACATGTAGCCATATCTGCTACGGCAATCCAGTTTAGTTGAAGGCTAGGGAACTGAAGGTTAAAGACCTTATTGCAGCAAGTCAACAAGAGGCTTTGCCCATCAATAACGAATGAATTCGGGCCTACCCGGGTTCCTCCCCCTGAAGCCATAATAATCGCTGTTGTAATGAGATCACCCTTATATACTCTTATTCCGTAGGCTGTGATGGGAGCATTATCAACATCTTCAGGATGCTGGTAAACGAAGTCATATTGGCATCTATTGTCGGCAGAACCAACCGTATAGCCTATCTCGTTAATTATTTCGATTTTATATTTATCAAACGAAGCATGATACATATCAGTAACAAGATCGGCCTTTTTGCAACAAATTCAAACTACATTGAACATCAACCGCCGATAAGCGAATATTTCCTATATTCAATCTAATAAAAAATAACCCCCATGGGAATGTTTGCCTCCCTTTCAGGTATTATCGGTAAATCACAGGCGGAAGTCGTAACCAGCCTGAGAAATTACACTCAGTCTGTTGCCGGTGGACTTATTGAAGAAGAACTCGATATTGGACATAATAATTTTTGCTCGATCGAACACGCGAATGGGAATACAACGATCCATTACCCATATGATTTTCTCGAATGGGACGACTGCTCCGCTTTTTTATCAAAAGAACTAAACGCGCCCGTTTTCTCTTTTCATATCCATGATGGCGATCTGTGGATGTATCTCCTATATGTCAACGGTGAAGTCGTAGATCAATTCAATCCCATACCCGATTATTGGGATGAGAACATCAGTGAGGAAGAGATCGACAGCTGGAAGGGAGATGCAGCCACTCTTGTACGCTATGTTCCCGGGATAGAAGAGAAAAATATAGAAAGGTATTTAGTCCGGTGGGACATTGAGACCGAATCTGAAAAAGCCTACGAAGACGACGAATTTACCAACGAGGACTGGCAACTGGTAGATTTCATGAAAAAGATAGGTCTAAAATATCCCCGTGAGGATCACCATCACCCCTCCGGCCAGTCCTATAAATTATGGACCCGGCAGCTACGCCTGCAGCAGGAAAACACAAAGAAAACAACTGCACCATCCGAAAAAAAAGCGCCCCCAAAACCATGGTGGAAATTTTGGGTCATCGTCCCATGGTGCCTTTTGACACTCACCTCTCCGGCCCAAACCATCCAATGGAAAAAACACATATTGACCAACGACTTCATCTCCGAAGGAGTCGCCATCGGCGATGTCAATAAAGACGGCAAACTGGATATTCTCGCCGGCGCCTACTGGTTCGAAGCTCCGATGTGGACAAAACACGCTATCACCGAAGGCAAACATTGGGATCCATCTACTCAATTCAGCAACTCATTCCTGGACTTTGCTATGGATGTAAACCAGGACGGCTGGATAGACATGATCCGCATCAGCCTCCCGGGTGAAGAGGTGGTATGGTATGAAAATCCCGGGAACAAACCCGGCTATTGGCCCCTGCACCCCATGCTGAAAAATTGCGGCAACGAATCCCCCGCCCTGATAGATGTCGACGGAGATGGCCGGGCCGACCTGCTGTGCAACGACCCCGTGGCAAAAGAAATTATCTGGCTGAAATCCCCTTCCGCAAAAGGCGACACCACCTGGAAAAGATATGTCATTGCCAAAGGCGATATCCCCGGTGTCAACAGGTATACCCATGGACTTGGCCTGATAGATATGAATGACGATGGTCGTAAAGATGTGGTCATCACCAAAGGTTGGTGGGAATGTCCTCAGGATCCCCGGACAACAGACTGGACATTTCATCCTGCGAACCTGGGAGAAGACTGCTCGCAGATCTACGCACTAAATAAAAAAAACCTCATCAGCGCCTCTGCCCATCGCTATGGCATCTGGCGGCATGAGAAAGTGGACACGGGCTGGGTGCACTACACGATCTATGAAAAATTCTCCGAAACCCACGCCCTTACCATGGCTGATGTCAATGGAGATAGATACCCCGACCTCGTGACAGGCAAACGTTATTTCGCCCACAACGGAGAAGACCCCGGCGCGCTCGAGCCGTCCGTGCTATACTGGTTTGAGTTCAAACCCGGCCCCACGCCATCCTGGATACCATACCAGATCGACGACAATTCGGGAGTAGGCCTGCAGGTGCTGGTACAGGATATTAATAAAGACGGGTTGTCCGATATTATTGTCGCCAATAAAAAGGGTGTGTTCTTTTTTGAACAGCGACGTTAGACAGGACAATTTAAATCCTCCGCCTTGCGTTAAAACTCATATGACAATAGATGCATTAAATCTTTTATTCATCGGCATTTCCATTACCGTCATAGGCTTAATAGCCTGCCGCTATTATCGATGGAAACAGGTAAAAGGATATATTCCCCTATTGCTGGGCTTATCTTTGATCTACACGACCACACTAGGCCCTTTTTCGCATTACACAATAAGATGGAAGGCCATTTCTCATCATGAAAGCAGCAGGAACAGCATCCTGCTAGTGCCGGGGAAAAACAATGGCAAAAGCGATCAGCGCTAAATAAGGTATAAACAAAATACCGATGGAGATCATCAGGTGCCAGCGCCTTTTCGGATTCCTCACCGACAACGCCTCATACTTTCCATAGATCTTTTGATCCCGGTCCTTGAAAATAAAAATGTAGTGGAAAAGCATCGCTGTCAGTAAATAGATGCTGATGGCAAAAAAGCTGGATTCGCCCCTTGATTCAAACCGGGCATGCTTTATTATGTGCAGATAGATCGACTCCAGCAACAGCAGCCATCCCCCTAAACCAAGGGAAAATAAATATACTGTCTGCATACGGGGGTTAAAACTGGGCCTGTACTGGCTGATCCTGTAGAAATAGTTGTAGACATTGAAATACATGTAATCTACGTGTTTCATTAGAGTAGTTTTCAAATTAGGGTATCGGGTAATACGGATTTATTAGCGTCCGGTTCATTGACCAAAGACACAGCAATATAAACGTTTTTTCGGAGAAGATAGTACAGGTATAAACCCCTAAAAAATACAATTAATTGGATACCAGTACTTAAAGTAAATAATAATTTATGATGAATTAAAATAGCGATAAAGGACTAAAAATCATTTACCTCACGCAGCCAATAACGACAGCGTCCATAATTATCCGTCCTGGTAAAAGGGCTCCCGGAAAAAGGCAGGTTAGCTATTTTACGGCCTTTCTCTCTTTATTGACGATAATGGTATCGTCCTTTCTATTTCCTTGCGAGTCAGTGACCTGAACTAGCGATTCCTGTCCAAACATATAAGGGTAAAAATATTTGGCAACATTTTCTGGGTTTGTAACGGGTAAAACAATTTCTTCCCACCTTGTTCCAATAGTGTTCTTGAACATTAAAGCTCGCCCGTGAGATAGAGAAATTCCAACTATAGATGTTATTAAATTGGGCGGTAACAATACTATTCCATCTTTAGTAAGATAATCTTTTAGATTACCTACTTGAAATAAATTTTCTACTTGCATATCCACAAGAACTTCAGAGGCATCAAGATAGTGGTAATATATTCTCAGAATAAAATTAACCAAATCGCCTTCGATATTAAACCCGATACGTTCGCCTAATTCTATTCTAACAATTTTATCGGGGTCGGGTATGAACAATTGTTCGTTAATTGAAAAAAAAATTTCTTTAACTCTTTTTACAGCAATGGATATAGGTTGGCTGTCCATATAAATTAAGCAGTTGCTAATGAAGATTGAAATTCGAATGAAATCTTAGCGCCTGGCTTTGCTTGAGGTTGAGGGTTTTTGCTTTCATAGGTTACATGTTGCATCCTGGTTATTGGAAAAACTTCATAAACCTTACCTAAAGCATCATTTTTAACAAATTCATCTATATCTACGTAATATGTTAATGGCACCTTATTACAAGCTAAGGCTAATTCAATCAGTTTGCTGATTTTATGGTCAAATTCTCCTTTTAGTATTTGAGTTACATATCCTTTTGTTACATTAAGATTCTCTGCAAGATTTGATCGGGTGAGATTATTTTTTTTCATGTGCTCTTCAATTATCCCATATAGATCATTTTGAAGTTGCACTTTCCAGTACTCATTGCTCTTTAGTAAATCTTCTCTTGTAAGTTTCATATTTAATATCCCCCTTTTTCCAAAAATTGTCTTTTGAGTGCCCTAAATTTTTTGAGATCGCTATCTTGATTATTTTTGAAACCGCCTAGTAATATTAGTTTCCCGTTGGCTATTTTTATAAGATATACTCGCAAATCTTGATATTTAATTTCATATTCTTTTACTATTTCCTTATCAGGAGTAATATCTCTAAACTTTTCTTCTGGTAGCGATTGGAGGTTTGCCACTCTATTCATAAGCGCTGTCATCCCTCGGAATGAGCTTTTATATTTGTCTTCTAAATTCGATTCATAAACATCTAGTACGCCATCAATTTCCACCTCATTTTTATCTATTTGCTGCTGTAATCTAATAGCGTCGACCTTATCCTCAACAATTACTAGCTGTTTAAATTGTTGCCTACCGATTACGGTCTCTATTGTTTTAGTAACAAATTTAGACATAAAACTGTTTAGTTGCAACTAAACTTCATAATTTTGCGACCGAAATTAAGCATTAAAAGAGTAAAAAAATTAACAATTCAAATGAACAGTTATTTGACCCTTAAACAGGGTTCTATCCTTATTATATAAATAATAACAATATTTATAATTATAACATAATCAAATAAATAACAGAGATTGTCAGCCTAAGAGGGTGCGTAAGGATAGCAGATGTAAATATTGAGTGAGATGTTGCCAAATTGAAGTCATAATGAAAATTATTTTAGAGCCGAAGAAGGGCCTTTTATCACAGCTCAAGTGCCGAAAACGTGAAAAAAATCACATAATTGGTACTTAATTATTACCCATTTAAAAGAACACTCTCCTCATACACCCGCCCAAACCTATCCGTCACCCTCACCACGACCCGCTTAACCCCCTCCGAAAGCCTCGCAAAGAACATATGATCATTCAATGTCGGCTCGACAAACTTATGCTTCTTAGGCAGCTCCGGCCCCGCATACAGCTCCACCGCCCAGGGATCAAACGCCACCCGCTGCTCCATCGGCCCCTTCAACACCCCATCTTCATACCACTCCACCTTCCACTTCTTATCCCAATTCCACACATTCGCTGAGACCTCCTTCCCTTTAACATAGACCCTAAGCTGTTTCTCCTTCCCCAGACCGGTAGACTTATAATACCATTTGATCTCCGAACCATCCACCTCATACACGCCATACCCCGAAGGCGTCCCATCCCCACAGATAGGGCCCGTCCACCAGGCGCCGCAAACAGTACCATGATTATGCTCCATCATATCCCCCTCTTCCCAATTATCATTAAAATGCGTATGACCACTCATGATATGCACCTTATAAGGAGCCAGCAATTTATACAGCTGCCGCCTGTTGGAAACCACGCCGCCAAGCTCCTCCTCCCTTTGCTCCCTGCGCGCCAAACCCGTGTTCGTGGGTATATGCAGGCTGACCACCACAGTAGTGCCCGGCTTTACAGAGACCAGGTCCTGCTCCAGCCAGCGCAATTGACGCTCCGTGATATAACCAATGTACTTCTTGTCCACACCAAGGAAAAACACATCATCCAATACCACATAATGGACCTCCCCCCTGTTAAAGGAATAATACGTAGGACCAAACTGCCCCTTGAATGTAGCATCACTCCCATCATCCGTCCGCGCATCCAGGTCCATATCGTGATTGCCGATGACATTAAAGAACGGGATACCGCAAAGCTCCACCGCCCGGCGGTAATCCCCGAACAGCTCGAAATGATCCCAGACGAGGTCGCCGCATCCGATGCCATGCCACAAAGTACCCTTGGGATAAGACCTGACAACATCCTGCAGATCGGGCACCGACTGTGTCATCAAAAGTTCCACATCCTTTTTCGAGATCATTTGGGTGTCAGCCCAAACGACAAAATTGTGCCTGCGGTCGTCAACATCCAGCTTCTCCAAATGAAAATCATTCTCCACCAAAACTCCTTTCCCCAGCGGCTTATAAAACGAAGCGATCCATTGACGCTCCGGAAAAACATACCCGGCAGGCACGCTGATATACACGAACTCCGCACCCGGACTGGCGGCCAACTCATACTTCCCATCTTTATCCGTCCTCACCACAGTAGTCCCATCGGTAACGGCCACATCTGCAACCCCCACGCCATGACTGAGCACCCGACCCTTCAGTACACGCTCCACAACCCCAGCCGCCCTCACCAGCGCCGCAGGCGCCGCCATCAATGATCCCGTAAATCCTATATTCTTTAAAAAACTCCTCCGATTGAGCATAAATAAATTTATTTGATCGTTGTAGATCCATTTCCCTCTATATCTCCAACCCCCGACGTCGCACCTAGCACGACAGCAGTCTGCGCCCTGGCCTTTGTCCATCTGCCCAGGGCAGAATTATATACGCCTCCCAGCATATTAAACATCCCTGCCCCTGAGATGTAAGAAAAACTGATCGTATTGGAACCCTGCCTGTAAAAAGGCTGACCCTCCAGGGTGATAGGATTTATTACATCATAAAAATCCGTATTGGTGATACGATAACCCTGCGCCGGCGGACCCGCCGTATACAGGCTGCCTCCCGTAGCGATAAAGATCACATCCACGGGACGGGAATTCACCGTCACCGCCGAATCCGCAAATACGGCCATACCAAAAGCATTGCCGCTATTGGCCAGCAAATTCCCCGTTTTGGACCCAAAACCCTTACCATCCGTCGCGCTGTAATTAAAAGAACCGATCCAGTTGGAATTGCTCATATCGGCAGACCCGGGACCATTGATCACTTTCGAAGTTCCCCCCACATAAAAAAAGCTTCCCTTCGAAACTTTCCCTGCATCGAGATTGAACTTATAAGTCCGTACAACACCCGTAGCCCATCCGGCCGCGGGAAATCCGGCGGGTTTCGAGGCATTGGCATTATTCGTAGTCACCAGCGCAAAAGGCGTAACCGAAAAATCAATATCCCTGGTCGCCATCAGCTGTATATACTCGTAATTTCCATCGTTGGAAGGAGCAGGGTCATTTAAAAAACCGGTAATCAGCACGGGAGTGATCTCGATGGTCGAGCTAAGCACCACCACGTCATCACCAGTGCGCATATAGAACTGCGGCGTCAGCTGCCCTTCCGACCCCAGTTTATTAAAAGTTATGCCGTAAAAATTTGCGATGACGGGCGCTAAAGTATTTGCAAAGGAGGCGCCGGCATCCGTATGCAGCATAAGGTTGCCAAATCCGTCGTTCAGCGTCTTATCGCCCGCCAATACATCCGTAGGAGCCGGCAAAGGATCGAAACCTCCTTTAACCACCACAGCCAACGTACTTTCATAGTCATCCGGGTTCGCCAGGATCTTATCGCTTGTCACGCGATTCAAAGGGATCGCATTCCCCGAAGATACTTTTGTGATGGCGCTTCCGGTGAGCCCCGTGATCTCCAGGATACCATCCACTCTTTTCAGGATCCCACCTTCCACTTCGACTACAATGGAATCTCCGGGATGATAATTGGCAGCGGCATCTCCAAGGGAAATGGAAATACCCCGGAGAAGGGCCAGTCGGCGGCTGTCCTGCATCACCAGCAGACCATGAGGTAAATTGCCGCCGGAATGCTCCGAAACAACGACACCCGTGATCTGGTGGGCGCCGATCATGTTATCCTTCGTAAGCGTGACATCCTTTCCTTTGTACAGATGCTTGATGTCCAGCAGGCCGATAATGGGGCTCAGCTTACCTCCGGGATAGGTGTCCTTTTTGCAGCTGCAAACCATCATAACAAAAACAAAAAATACTATCAGGTTTCTCATTGTTATATTTTTTAAGGCTTTTGCCACCACACTTGCGTAGAGATCACATCAGGACCTTGTGCGGCAACAGCTGCTTTGTAATTAGTGGGATTGGTAGATTGTACATATACAGGATACATCACACGGGCAGGCATAACGCCATTGTTCCTCAGACCCGGCCCTTGGGGGAGTATGGGATGACCGGTCCTCCTGTACTCGAACCATTGCTCCAGGTCGGCAAGAAAGAGCGCATAGTATTTCAGCAAATGGATCTTCTCCATCTTGTCATCCAGCGAAGCGCCATCATCCCATTCCATATCGGCGGCAGTAAGGAAGTCCTTGATCTTTACATTCCAGCCGGGCAGCCAGAGCTTGATGCTCGCGGAAGCAGCACTGTCGTAATAGGTTTCGGCAGAACCGCCGATCCATCCCTTTACAGCCGCCTCGGCCAGGATGAATTGCAGCTCGGAATAATTCATGATCATGCCCGTCATTGGCTCTGTCTGCAGGGTCTGGGTGGAAGTAGTAGAATAGAAATAGGATTTCTTCACCATATTCCCCCCGGGAGAATAGCCGCTGGGTATGCCCACATAGGCGCCTGAATAGGGTGCGATATCCCACCGGTTGAAACCATTCGTCCCATAAGTAGGTATATCGATGCGGGGGTCGCTCCATAGTACCAGGTGATCGATAAAAAAGCTGGCGAGGCCCACGGCACGGAAGTCCTGTTCCCGCACGCTGACATAGGGCGAAGTATAAGGAGCGACACCTGTCCATCGTAGGATAGCTGACTCATCATTGCTGCCCATGATGGGATACGTGGTGGTGTCTGCCACGATCTGCTGAATTTTTTTGATACAGTCACTTGCCACTTCAGCCTTACCCGATACCCTTAAAAGCAGACGTAAATACAATGAATTGCCAAACTTGCGCCACCTGCCGATATTACCCCCAAACACAGGATCGCTGGCAGCCTGGATCGCAGTATTCGCAGCCAACAACGTATCAGCCTGTTCCAGCCGTTTGAAAATATCCAGGTAGATATCCTTCTGCGCGTCAAAGACCGGCTGGTAATTACCCGAATCCTTGGCGAGATTGGATTCAAAATAAGGTACATTGCCATAAGTATCCGTCAGCAGGGAATAGATCCAGGATTGACAGATAAGGGATATACCCATATAGGATTTGTTGTAGTTCAGTTCTCCGCTGGCAATCTTATAAAGGTCCTTGAAGTTGGTGAGCTCCGCATACCAGCCATTGTAGAACTTGTCACCCCAGTTCGTACGGTAATCGTACCGGAAGACCTGCGCCTCAGCGTCGCTGGGGTTCACCGTCACCTGCATCAGCTCGTTGTTGAAATCGCGGTTGCGCAGCATATTGGTCGTCATGACGCCCACCAGCGCGGGGGCCAGCAGCTGCTGCGGCAATGCGGTGGGAGTATTGTTTGGGTCGGTATTCAGTGTCTGAAAACCTTTCGTGCAGGATGAGAACATGATGCCAGGCATCACTGCAACGTTCATAACTTTATATAACATCTTTTTCATTGCAAAAAAATATTAAAATCCAATAACCAGGTTAGCGCCCATGGTACGGGTGGAGGGGAATTGACCGATCTCAAAGCCTCGTACGATATCGGTGCCATTCAGCGTACCGAACTCAGGATCGAACATGGGCCATTTTGACCAGATATACAGGTTACGTCCATATACACCGACTACCACACGTTGCAGACCCAGCTTTCTGGTGATCCGGGGAGAAAGGGTATAATCCAGCCGGGCCTCCCTGAACTTGACAAAATCGGTGCGGAAGACACTGCCTTCGGCATTGTCGACACCATAATGACTACGATAATATTCATCCACATCGGTGGCGATGACGTCGTTCTTTCTGTACTTTCCGCTGGCATCCTGCACCACCCCATTTCCGATGATCCCATTATATCTTCCGGGAAGCGTCTCCGGTAACTTACCCTGCTCAGCCATCTTATAATGCATGAGCGAGTGCGCTATAGCGCCATATTGCGCGTCGAATAAAAGATGTAAATGGAACTGTTTATATTGAAAGTCGTTGGTAAAACCCAGCTTCCATTTTGGGATGGTGTTACCCAGGTATTTCACGTCTCCCGTGATCAGGGCAACGCCGGTCCTGCTGTCATACACCACCTGCCCATCCGGAGCGCGTACATAGCCCTTACCGTAAAGGTCGCCCATGCTGCCGCCGACCTTAGCCACGATCTGGCCACCGCCTACAGGGCCATTATACAGCACTACCGAGCTGTCGGCCAGCTGCTCGATCTTGTTCTGGTTGGCAGAGAAAACAATGCCGGTGGTCCAGGTTATACCATTCCGGGAAGTAACAGGCGTTCCATTCAACGCTAACTCTATACCCTTATTATTTACTTTCCCCGCGTTGATCAGCGCCTGGCCATAACCGGAAGCCCGGTCTACGACACGCTGCAGGATCTGGTCCTTTGTATTGCCTGTATACAATGCCACGTCGATATTGAGCCGGCCTCTCAACATCCTGGCACTGACGCCCGTCTCATACGTGATGGTCCGAAGGGGACGAAGGTTGGGATTCGCCAGAAGAGAGGGATTCTCCAGACCTCCGTTGTACAGGCTGCCGGCAGAAGTATAATTATAGGCAGTAAGATAAGGGATAGTTCCACCACTGCCCACGCTCGATATGGACAGCCTGAACTTGGCATAGTCGATGCTGTGAGGCAGCTTGAGCACATCCGAAGCGATAAAGCTCATATTGGCCGAAGAATAGAAGAACCCGGCATTGGCCGTCCGGGAGGGCGTCGCCAGCACGCTGTTCCAGTCCTGGCGGGCAGTGACGTCCACAAAGAGATAATTCTTATAGGAGCCGGATAATAATCCATAGAAGCTATTGATGCCGTACTTGCTTTTCCATGGCATGGTCACCAGCGGGCCTGCGGCATTGGCCATGGAGTAGATACCGGGATACGTCAAAGAGTCGGCCCTCACTTCATCCCTGTTATAAGTGTTGCGCAGTATGCTGCCGCCGGCAGTAACAGTGAGATCGAAATCACTGACAACCTTCTTCGCATATCTCAATAAAAAATCCGCGCTGTTCTCGTTTGAAAAAAGGTTTTGCGTGCGATAACTGCCTTTCTGGTATTTGGCGCCGGCATCATAAGGACGCTCCTGTGCGCGTTGTTCATAGGAAAGATCGATGGATGTCCTCAGCTGCAGTGTCAGCTCTTTTGAAAAGTTATAGGTTGCCTGCACATTGCCCGTTACGGCATTGCGGTTGGACTTGTTGATAAATTCATAGGCGACAGCATAGGGGTTCTCCGGGTAGGTGCTGAAAGGAAATTCTATTTTCTTATCCTTCAGGCCATTGACCCAGTAGTTCCTCAGCCAGTTGACGTCGGCATTGGGCTGCCAGAATATGTACCAGTACATGATCGATTGATTGCCATAGCCTGCACCGGGCAGGTTGTCGCTCCACATATTGTTGTAATCGATCTTTGAGGTCACCTGGAGCTTATCGCTGACTTTTGAGGTCAAAGAAAGAGACACCGAATTGCGTTTGAAGCCCGTATTAGGCAGTATCCATTTATTGTCGACATTGGTGACGGCAAAACGGGCAGTGCTCTTATCGCCGCCTCCTTCGATGCTCACGCTGTTGATGAGCGTTCGCCCCGTGGTAAAATATGTGTTGATATTCTTATAGGGGACCCAGGGAGTTCTTTCAGCTCCCTGTGCCTGTGTCTTCGGGTCGAACTGGAAAAATTTCTGTCCTTCGAACTTAGGCCCATAGGCTGAGCTGGTGCCGCTGGTGCTGGGCCCATCGGCAGAGGCGCCGTAAGAATAATGGTTGTCACCGTCTAAACCTTGTCCATATTCATATTGCAGTGCCGGGCTCCGGTTCATGTGTTCCATGGATGCATTGGAGCTTACTGTAACCCCCAGCCCTTTTTTCCTGGCGCTGCCTGACTTGGTTGTAATGATGACAGCTCCGTTGGCGCCTCTCTGACCATAGAGAGCGGCAGCGCCGGGTCCTTTCAATATGGTGACGGACTCGATATCTTCGCTGTTGAGGTCGTTCAGATTGCTGCCATAGTCGGCAGGCATATTGTCGCTGCTGACGCCATAGGCAGCCTCTCCGTTAATGGCGCTACGCCGGCCGCTGCCCTGGTTGATCACCACGCCGTCCACGACAATGAGCGCTTCATTATCACCGGTGAGGTTATTTTCTCCCCGCAGAATGATCTTGTTGGTGCCGACAGGACCGCTGTTGGACCTTACAAGGTTCAATCCCGCCACCTTCCCGGACAAGGCATCTGTCCAGTTGGAGGACATGGCGTCGGTAAGCTGTTTGCCCTGGATAGTCGTGGTGGCATACCCCAACGCTTTCTCCTCTCTTTTTATCCCCAATGCAGTAACCACTACGTCCTGCATTTGCTGCGGATCTTTCGTCATTTCGATATGCACAGTCTCAACTTCAGAGGCATTGAATTTCTTTTTGACGAGCAGGTACCCGACGGCGGATATCTCCACTGTCCCTTCCTGGAAAGGGATCAGCTTGTCAAAAGCGCCCTTTTCATCGACGATGGCAGCGGTTGTCTTCTGCCCTTCCTGTCTGATGATGACCGTGGCGCCGGCGACGGGGGCATCTCCTTCTTTGATAAAACCTTTCAATACCATGGGCGCATACTGTTTTTTCCCGCCTTCCCATCTGCGGATGACCCAGCTGTTGCCGCTGGGAGTAGCCTTAAAACCACCGGGGGCCAGCACTTTGTTCAACAATTCGCCGACGCCGGGCGCTTCATGAGTAGCGGCCGGCACCTTTACAGCAGCCAGCTCTTCATCGGCATAAGCCAGCTGCACCTTGAACTGGCGGCCAAAATCTTCTGCGATCCTGCCCAGGTTACCCGCGGCATGACGGAATCGCAGGGTCCCTGACTGCTGGGCCCCCAGGAGTAGAGGAGCTGCCAGCAACAGAGCCATCACCATACATCTTGTTGTTAGTTTTGCGTGTTGCATATTCATTACATTATAGACAATAGCGTGTCACCCCGCAATTAAGCGGCGCAAAAAATCTTTACACTTTACTTATTAATGGATATTATACCTCGTCAGCGAATTCAGTACAGTAAGGTTATCTTTTAATGGTATCGTCAGATCCCACGTCAATGTCAGCTTCATTTTCCGGTTCATGTTATCCCCTGCCAATCTCACATGATAGTATCGCTCTATCCTATCCAACAAGTCTTCCAACGCGATATTATGCCACCTCACCTGCGGCTGCAGCCACCAGTCCGCGGCATCCGGGTCTTCTGCCTGCACAGCTCCGATACTACCCCGCTCCGTACTCACCCCCTCGCCCGCCGTCAGCACCTGTCGAGCCCCATTACTGTTGCTCAACGCCACTTTCCCTTCTTTCACGGTCAGCTGCAGATCCAGGGAATCCTTCATATACAACGTGAAGCTCGTACCCAACACCGTTAACCGCTGCCCGCCAACCATGACGGAAAAAGTATGCTGCTCATCCTTTGCCACACTGAAGAAAGCCGATCCCTTTGTCAGCATCGTCCTGCGCTCCTTTGAAAAATTGGTATTCACACGCACAATAGAATGGGGGGCCAGCCACACGACAGAGCCATCATCCAATGTGAACTTCCTGGGACTATCATCACTTCCCAGCTTCACCCACCGGGCTATATCCGGGCGATCCGCACGGGAGTTCAATCCGGGCATCCCGATAAATACTGCCAGCAATACCGCTGCCGCAGCAGCACCGATGCCGATGACAAACAGCCGTCTGCGCCGTTGCAACGTTATCCGCTTATGGATACCACTTAACAACTCCTGCTTTTGGGTGGGGTCTATCTTCTCCGGCTCATTCCATGCTTTTTGCCATTGCTCATCCATTCGGGAAATTTGCACAATAGACGTTGTGCGAAAGAAGCCGGTACTATAGATTTTCCGGAGTTAACAATTTGGTCATATTCGCACCGGTTGCCCGGCCAGGCGGCCAGCCATTGGTCGTGAAACACCTTCTCAGTTGCCCGGCCAGGCGGCCGGCCACTGGTCGTGAAACACCTTCTCAGAAGAAAAACAATTGAACCCCGCGGAGGATCTTTATAACCCGCTGCCCGGCAGTATGTAGCTGATTTTTAACGGTCTGTTCGCTCAGCTGTAATTCGGAGGCGATCTCTTTGACGGAAAGCTGCTCCTCGTTCTTCATGGCATAGATCCGGCGCATCTGCCCCGGAAGGGTATTGACCGCCCCTTTCCAGATATGATACACCTGCTTGTATTGGTATTGCTCGTCGGGAAGAGGCCGCTCTTCGGTGCGGTCCTGTATGTCTGCAGTCAGGGTATACCGTTGCCTTTTGGCGGCGCGGAGATGATCGTTGATACAATTTTGTACAATGGTATACAGATAATTACGCAGACTGGTGTGGATATCGATGGACTGGCGTTTGTTCCAAAGCTTTATGAATACCTCCTGTAAAACATCATCCGCATCTTCCTCATTCCCAAGCCGCCCTTTTATATAGGTGCGCACAGCATCCGCATACTGGTGGAAGATCTCATCAAAAGCAGCTCTATTCATAAGACCGCAAATCTACACACCAAAAGAAAGCGGGTATTTTACGAAATTTTTAAATTTTAGGACCAGGCCGCAAAAAACCCATTACTCACCCCTGAACAGGTTCTTCTGAGCGCTCCCCGCAGGTTTATCAGAACGAAGATATTCCAACATTTTGTTTTGCGTAGAGAACTCATCCTGGTACATGGGATGTTTGATCAACCCTGCATCATCCTTCAGCCCAAGATCATTTACCAATATACCATCGATGATATTGATAGGCATGCTGGACGATCCGCCCAATAAAATAAAGGTCCTGTCCCGTATGAAGAGTAAGGAATTGTAGAAAGCGCTGATCAGGTTCGCCTGACCGGCCTCTTCCGTCTCATCCTGGTCCAGGTCTTCATATATATCATCATTCTCCAACGCCGCGATATAATCTTCCATCAATTCTTCATCGATCGAAGAGGTCCCTTTATCCACTACATGCCAGAGGAAAGCCAGGGCTTCATTGAGGTCCAGGTCTTCTTCTTCCTGAAATGTCTCATTCAGCTCCTTACCATATTGCCGGAACAAATGCTCCGTTATCCACACGGAGAAGAAAAGCTGCCGCTGAAAAGGCAGCCCTTCCAGGTTCTTCAATACTTTCTCCTTATACCCGAGGAAAGTCGTTTCCATATTTTACCGTTCTTATTTTGATGCACATTCCACGTGCGGTTTACAATTCTCGCAGGACTCATTTCGCTGGTTCTTCGCCCACGAGATACCCCAATGCGTAAATTTAGTTCCTTTTGGCGCATTCCGGATAATGATCCTTTCCGCATGGTTCAATAGTCTGGTACCTATTTTATCGCCTTTAATGACAGCCCTGGCGGGTTTGTTCCGGAAAATATTCTTTTCAGGCACTCCCAATTGTTTCAGTTTCTCTACCTGCGCCCCATTCAGCTTGCTTGTCCTGAACCTGCCTCCACTGGCAGCAGCAAACAATTGTGTTCCACCGCCGGGTACTTCGCCCTGACCGATGGAGATCGTCTGGCTTCTAAAAGCCCTGGGATCATCGGCGATCACATTGTGTACGGTCCTGGCCATATCCGCCAGCTTGTCGTCAAAGATCGGTGTCAGCCCCAGCAAATCGGTCCAATAGTTCGGATCGCTGACATAACTGTAGCTGTTAGTACCCCCTTCGAGCCGGATAGGGTCCTGGCTGATATACACCCCTTCTTCGGGACTGTAGTAACGGCTTCGGTTGTAGTATAAACCTGTCTCCACATCCTCATACTGCCCCAGGTACCGGAAAGGCATGTCCTCACGCCGGCCCGTTAAAGATCGCACTCTTCCATATATATCCAATACACCTTCCCAGGATTTTTTACCCTCCTCATCATACAGGGCTTCGGGTGTACCATGATAGTCACAGACAACACTGTAAGCATGCCCGTCCTTTAGCTTGGCGGCTGGCGCAAACCCATCCTCTTCAAAGACCCAGGTAGTCAGGTCGGATGTCGGCTCCGGCTGACTTTGCTGCAGCTCTCCTTCCCCGGTAACGACAGCCTTGGGACGCCGGCTTTCGGCATAGGTCCATTCATGCAGGATGGTATTGCCATCCCACAACCAACGGGTGACCCTTCCATCAAACGTCTTCTCGATCCTTCTTCCCAGGGCATCGTATTTAAAACAAACAGGCTTCCCATCCGGACGGATGACCCTGGCCAGCATACCATTGCCCTGCCATTGATATTGCCATTTCTTTCCCGTGGCTTTCTCCGTCCTGGCGATGAGCCGGCCCTCCACATCGTACGCATATCTATACACATCACTCTCCAGCAACGCACCCGCAGGACTATACTTCCTGTCACTCCCATCCCTGCTGCCATATACATTCCCCGTTTCATCCACCGCCCGGTGGATCATGGTGCTGTCCGCATATTGCGCGAAGACAAGATTACCCCGGTTGTCATGCTTAAATCTGGTATGTGCCCGGTTCAGCCCATCAAGGATCCCGCTCAGCCTGTCACCAGCCTCCCAGGTATATTTCTTCCAATCGACCACCACCTTATTACGCGTAACACGCTGCTCCATCACATGCCCCGAAGGATCATACACCCGGCTGCTCGCAATTCCCCCCGGCAACAACCGCTCCACTTCCTGCCCCTCGCCATTGTACTTCATCTGGCAAGACCAGGAGGCATCCGCACATTTAACCTGCAATCCGGCACGCTCAACATTGATCACTGCCCCAAGGCTACTACGCAGCTCTACCCTTTTCCCCAGCTTATCATACTTGCTGGACACAACATACCCATCCTGCCACTCCGACTCCACCATCCCCACTTTATCACGCTTAAACTGTATGGTAGTGTGTTCATTGGCCGCCTCGGATATATTCCCCAGCTTGTCATACCGGAAGAATTCCCAGCTGCCGTCATGGTATTCCGTTCGTATGATCCTCCCATTTGCGTCATATTCATACGCGGTATGCCTGTTGTCCGGTCGCTCGATCCTTGTCACTCTTCCCGCAGCATCCCGCCGGTACTTTCTGCGAATACCATCGAACCCCGTCTCGCCGACCACCTCATCCCGCGCATTATATTCTAAAAAATAATACTGCTCCGCCTCATTGACCACCGCCTTCAGCCGCTGAGCATTGTCATAGATATACCGCTGCTCGATGCCGTTATGCTTCCTGCTGGCGAGGTCACCCAGCGGTGTATATTCATATTCCAGCTTTCCATTCTTATCGACGACCTCTGTCACCTCTGTATAAGCATTGTATTCCAGCCGGATGTTATTGCCGTCAGGCAGATGCATCTGACGAAGCCGGCAAAGCGCATCATATACATAATGTTTTATCTGTCCCCCGGAGTCGATGGCACGGGTGCAATTGCCCAGGTGATCATACTGCCATTGCGCCTTTCCTGAAGCCCATTCCATACAGGAAAGATTCTCATCTTCATCATATATAAGGCTGGTCTTCTCCTTGCCGTTGAACAACATCACCGATACCTGCCCCTTCTCATTGTACTCATAGGTCGTGGTCTGGCCATTGGGGTAATTGATAAAACGAAGCCTTCTTTCTTTATCATACCCGTAGGTATCGCTGTTACCATCAGGATGGATGATCAGCTTCACCTGGTGATGATCGTTGTAAAAGATCTGGGTGCTGGTATGATCCGGCAGGATCATCTCTTTCACCCAGCCATGGTCATTGTATACATAGCCGGTGACATTCCCCAGCTCATCCGTCATCCTGTACACCTGCATATCTTCCGTATATTCCGTGTAACAGCTGGAACCATAGTGATCGGTCTCCTGTACACAGCAATTGTTCTCATCATACCAGTAAGTAGTGGTATTACCCAGACTGTTCGTCACTTCGGTACAGCCATTCTGGTAAATGATCCAGCCTTCCTGTATACCGCCGTCGCCCCATGTATGTACACAACGGCCCTTCTCATCATATTCCCAATAAAAGCTTTGTCCATTGCGGTCTGTCTTCTTCACCATCCTGTGATCGATATATTCATACTGGGTGATCTGTCCCAATGCATCGATGACGGTCGTCAGATCGCCCGCCTCATTGTACGCATACGAGACAAGGGTCTGCACCTGGCCTCTATGCCGCAGCTCCACGCGCCCAAGCCGGTCCGCATCCCTGTATAACAAGAGCTTCCTGCCCGCACTATCCGTAACCCCGGCTAGTTGATACCCCTCATAATGGAACTGGATACGAAATCCACTGTAATCCTCTATAAAGGACAGACGGACGGTATCGTGCGAAACGGCATGATTAAAATGGAGATAAAGACTTTCATTATAATCCTCGACAAAAAAATGTCCATTGGCCTTCCTCCGCAACAGCAGCTTCTCCTGCTTATGATAAAATTCTTCGCCAGCCTCCAGCCAGGGAAAAGCCGCAACTCTCCCATCTTCGAGGAGCAATGCTATGCCTCCTTCTTCTGGCATCAATATGATCGAACGGTCATAACAAAGATGCGTCCCATGTCCCAGCAGCCCTTCCATACTGGAATCGCTGTCCCAATTGCGCAGCCAGAGCAAGGGAATAGGTCCCGGTAATTCAAAGTCCGCATATTCATAGTTGACCCTGCCGGTGATCAGGTCCACAGGTTCAAAACCCATTTTACAAAGCGCCTTTTTTAGCTTGGCACTGGCGCCTAACTTTCCAGACAGCTTGCCGTTGAGCTTCTTCATCAGCTTGGCGGCGATCTTCCCCAATATCTTCAAAAAACACCCGAATACAAATGCCTTCAGCAGGGCCATGAGGCTAAAGTTCGGCACCAGCGGACCACCCACATGAACAGGAGCTCCCCACTGCAGGGGAATACAAAAGGAGGTAGGCAGGTACAGGGATGGAATAGGAATAAATTTACGGCCAGGCCTAAAGCTCAAAGGGATCCCGATGTCATTACAGGTCATCACCATATACCCGGCCCCACTCATGGGAGCGCCATCCACCATTACCTTCTTGCTCCCAAAAAAGTTCTGGCTGTTGTGACCGATGATGGGGAACAGGGTAAACCCGGCGCCAAAAGGAATATGCACAAATGTGATGATCATACCCATGGTATCGGTATTGCCCCTGGGCACGCCATTCACCTTCACGGTAGCGCCGATAAAAGGTATATAGTCGAAGGGATCGATGACAAGTCCGATATACGGATGCGGCAGCGGCACAAAAGGGAAAGGCAGGTTCACAAAGTGAATGTCGATCCCGATCACCGGTTTTAAATGTGTATTGGCAACGTACATAATACAGTATATTACTCTTCCATCAGCGCTTGCTGTTCCACTTCCCTCACCCGCTGACGGGTGTAGTTCTTTTCCATTTCTTCCACCCCTTCACGCCAGTCGGGTCCACAGGCCCGTTGCATCTTCTCTTCCACTTGCCCGCGCAGGATACTCCATTCATCCGAACCTCTTTGCACAAACTCCGCAGCCAAAAACCCGTACTCCGACGACAACACCTCATCCTCGCTGATCCTATCCGTCAGCAACATAGCCGACGCAACAGCCTTTTCCTTCTCTTTATCAAAACCCTTATATCGTGCAAATATGAACGCCTTATAGTAAGCAGACACCGCCTGCGTATAATATCCAAACCCAACAGCCTCTTCGCCCATGCGTATAAACCACTCCAGCGCTTCCTTTCTTTGCTTCTGTATCTGGCAATGAGATCCTCTATAAGCATAATATTGTAACAGCAGGGACTTCATACCTTCCTCTTCCCTGGCAATACCTTTTCTGCAAACCTTCAAACCCTCTCCCAGCAATGTCTCTATCTTCCCATGCGATTTGAAATTGAAAAGCATCCCGGCATAAGAGATATAGGCGGTGGCCAGTAACAACCCATCCCCGGACTTCCGGCCCAGCGCCAATGCTTTTTCACCCCAGCCCTGCAACCGCTGCCGGTCTTTTTTTGCAGAAGCCTCTCCCATTTCAAACAGGCATTGCCGGAAGGAGGCATGTGGATCGGCTCCAGCCCCGGCAGTAGCGATCTCACGGACGGCCTGCTCCATACGGAGGTCATGCTGCATGGTGCAGCTATGCGCTATATGCCGCTCGAAAACAGATCCCCAAAAATTCCCCTGTATGTGATCAAAAAGCAACAGCTGCACCCCCTCGGCTACATTCTGCTGCATCCAGCTCTCCAGCCAGACATTAAAGGCAGCAGGCGAAGGCATTTCCTTTGGCAACAGCGCAAGCACGATCGGCGTCGAGGGCACCCCCAGCCATTGACGATAACTGTCCATCATCTGTGGCAGATCATTACATGACTTATAGTCCCACTCACCCTTTACTCCTGCGCCAGACAATACCTGCCGCTGTTCTACATTCTCCTCATACTCCCGTATCCAATCCTTCATGATCGCATGACTATAATTTTCCGCCGATTCAAAAGGCGTATAAAAGAACAGGAACAGGCTATCCAGACTTCCATGCTGCGAAGCTTCCAGCCGGCAAAACCCTTCGTACATACGATGGTCTTCCGGACGCAGCATCCATCTCACCAGCCGATGCCGGGGACGAACCTCCTGCTGCCAGCGCCGGGCCATTTCGCCCAGCCGCTGCATAATGGGGTTATGCGGGTGTATCATATTTATGTGTTGATATTGACCATGCCGCCACGGATCACCGTGACCTCCTGTCCGTTGGCCTCCACATGCGTCGCGTTGGTCGAAACCTTGCTCTGTGCATACAGGTTGACTTCCGAAGTAGCCGTAGCTTCCACCTTGTTCTGCGACTCCAGGCTGACCATGGTCTCCGACTGGATACTGACATTGTTCTTTCCAAAGAGCGTAGCCGTCTCGGACAGTTGCCCATCCAGCTTCTTCGACTCCAGGTATACCTCATTCTCAGCCAGCATCGTGATCTTTTTCGTGTTGAAAATGATCTCATCCGTAGCATTGATGACCACTGTCTTGTTGGATTTGAAAGTGATGTTACCGGCGCCATCCATCATCATGCTGTTGCCATCCTTGTCCTCGACAAAGACACTGCCCGCCGCGTCATTCATGATGACCTTATTCCCGCTGCGCGTCTGCAACGCTTTGACGTCATTGCCCCCATTGCTAAAACTGTTGCTCGCAGCGCCATGATAAACCGTGCCGATGACATAGGGCTTCACAGCGCTATCCCCCTCAAAACCAGCGATAACCTCTTCTCCTACTTCGGGAATAAAGAACATGCCTTTCCCACCGCCGCCATGCGGACTGGTCACCCTTATCCAGGGTGTTTTTTCCGCGCCATTCATCCAATAGAATTTTACGCGCACCCGTCCCATACCTTTCGGGTCATGGTTGTCGGTGACGACGCCGCTCTGCGCCTCACAGGGTGGCGCCATAGGTGTTGCAACGGGCGGGACCTTTATACTGGAAGGGACAGCGACAAAATCATTATTGTAATTGCCCTGCCCATCCGCAAAATGATTGATGGATACGACGGTGTAATCCCCATAGGTTTCATCACCCTGGCTGAAAAAATTTTTTCCCTGCACGCTCACCTGTCCGCCGATGGTAATACCGGGATGACCACTGGCGCCATTGAATCGTACATGGTTGCTGCTCTGCATGGCAGACTGAATGTTCACGACGTCATCCAGCTGCTTTTTATTCGTGAGGAAATGGTTGTTCCATACTTTTGGTTGTGCCGCATACACTGTCTGGCTGGCCTGGAGAGCAACCTTACCCAGCTCATTGAGACCGGCCTTGCTTTCAATACCGCTGGGGGTGCTGGTATACACCTGGTGATTCATATAATCATAGGCCATCATTTGAAGGGCGGCAGGACGTACCTGCAAGGCCATGGTAAACCGGCTGAGATTGCTCCCGAAAGTGAGGGAAGTGCTATTGGCCCCTGCCGGAGGACCGATCACAAGACTGCGGCCGTCGTAATACAGCCATTCGCCATAGGTGGCGCAAAGACGGGAGAGAAATTGCCAGGCGGTCTCCTTGTATTGAACATAATAAGATAATGTCTCGGGATATAACGGGGAAACTTTCGGGTTCAAAAGGTTTTGCGGGAAATGCTTCAGGACATCCTGGGCAATGTTCTTTACCGCTTTTTTCTCCCAGCTCTTACAGTGAGGACCGTTGTCGAGAATGATGGTAGGGCTATGACCGGTAATAATGATATCACCTGTATAGCTGGAGAAACGGGATGTCTCCACCTGGGTGACGACACCGCTAAAACGAAGCTGCCCATCCATGCCTACAGAATTGATCTGCGCGACGAGGGTGGCGCCCATCAGGTTCTTCGATTGATTGAATATGTTGCCCGTATTGCCGTCGATGGATACGGCGGGGCAAACCAATCGGAATACGTGGTGGGAAAAGATCCCCTGGGTAAGCTGAAACGATGAGAATTGCGTAATGGGTGTGCCGGCAATGCTGATGTTTGTGCTGACTAACTGTGCCATAAAAAAAAGTATCGTTTATGGTGAGTTCCGCACCGGACTACTCCGGCCAGTTATTTTTAAAATTCGATCCATTCAGTTTCAATTCTTTTGCACTAAGTACCAATCCGATCTGCATGGGGAACTCCCCATCATGCTGATAGACCTCATTGTAATCCACGCAATGCGCATCCGTAAATTCAAGCGTCTTCAGTTTGCTCATGGTATCACGACGATAGAAGGTAATAGTACCACTCTTCTTCTGGGTAGGACTGATCATCCAGTCGAAGAGATCCACCTTACCCGTGCTTTCAATAGTAAGGTTGACGGTACCGCCCTGCGGGACGGAAGAGGGTCTGCCGGTAGTATCCGTCACCTGGGTAAAACGAAAACCGCAATAAAGGATATTCGCATCTTCACCGTCGATGGTTAATTTAGCCAGGAATGACATGAAACAGAATTTAGGCCGGATAGCGAATAAACCACCCGGCCGTTAAAAATTACATTTTTACCCATTCATTGGTATGCGTACCGCTGCCCACATTGATCTCTCTCGCACTGATCGTAAAAGTCTCCGTAACAGGGTTATCTCCTGTAGCATCGAAGTTCTCCTTGTAATCTACCACATAGGCTTCCGTAAACTTCAGCTCCTTCATGGTGGCATTGGAATCCCTTTTAACGAATGTGATGGTGCCGTCCTTACGCTCGAAGTTGTTGCACATCCACTCGAAGAAGGTAGTGTCCCCTGTAGACTCCACCGTCATATTGATCTTTCCGCCTCTTGTAATGGAAGAAGGACGTCCGGTGGCGTCTGTCTCTTGTTTCAACGCGTAGTTGCAGTTCAGCACATTGACTTCCTTGCCGCCTACTTTAAGTTTTGCCTTGAATGACATGACATTTCAATTTTAAAAGATTAAAAAATGGTATAAAGACCAAAAATAAAAACATGGGGATCCCTGTACACCCTTTGGCAGGTATATGACAGACTCATGCAGCTACATAACCAGTAGTTCAGCCAAACGGCCAAATGCTAAAGGGAAAATTGCTACGTGTTGGGGGTAATTAAAATAAAATGGGGAGCATTTCTATAAAGACGGATAAGGTATTCAAAGGTTGGATTGAAATGTAGTACAGGTGATGGTGTTACAATATTAGAGAATTCCGTTTTTAACAAAAACAAATGCAATGCCAACTTATCCACATTATCTAAAAAACGTCCAGTATGCCCCTGAATGTTCTAAATACATTTATTCCTGTTCATACTTCGATGCCCACTCCGCTTTATCCGCATCCTCGCCTTTCTGTCCTTCGAGTTTGATAAGAAAAGTTTTCGCAGGGAAATAAGGTTTCAGATGAATATCAAGATGTATTCTGTCTTTTTGTAATGGGTCCTGCTCAAAACGTTGGATAGTAAAATTCTCAATTAGTTTACCGGGACCTGTAATACCATCCAGGAATTTTACGATCTGTCCCATCAGCTCCTTACGGGTGCTGGCATTAAAATTCTCAAAAGCTCTCCTGTTAAGAAAATCCATCATCACTTTGGTGACATAATCGAAAACTCTTACCACTGAGTAGGTTTGCAGACCGAGATTATCGCCGTTAAAAAGAGTTTTAGCAGAGAAGGCCATTACCTTTCCATATTCTTTTACCATCGGTACCAATCCCAATTTTTCGAGGTTGGCTATTTCGCTTTTCTTAAGATCGAAGCGAACACCGTCCACTTCATTGATCCCTCCATATTTTTTACCGGCCGTCACCTGCGACATCAGGGTTTGATAGATCCGGCCGCCGAGCGCCGCTGCCGGCGGAACATAGAGATGATCTTCTTCACTGATATCATCCAGCTTCCCCCTGCCCACCAGCCAGTTGCAGGTCATGATAACATTGGAACGCCATGGGTCGCCCCCTGTAAGGTTAGCGGATTCAAAAAGCTCCATCACATCGTCCGGCGAGTCCAGGTGCTCAAAATCGGTTATCAGCATTACCTTGTTCTCATAAGCGATCTTCGCCCATTTCTCCAGCACCTTATTCGAACCCAGGTAACCGGGCAATATCAGCAGACTGTAGTTGTTACGCAGATCGAGCCTGTCATAATTTTGGATCAGCTCCATCCGGATGGTGTCGATAAAACGGGTGTTGTCCAGGTCTTTCAGCTGGTCAGGCTCCGCATTGATGATGGAGACATTCTTTATTTTTAAGCTTTCTGTATTCTTAAAAAAGAGCGCTACGCTACGATAAGACCTTTCCAGCTCTTCTGTCTCCTTCACTGCATCTCTCAGGTTCGTAATGAGCGTTTGTTCCGCAGATACCGCCTTTTCATTGCAGGTGGCGATCATATCCACGATGTCATCGGAGCTTTGCAGGATCTCCGTCCACCATTGAAGGGTCTTCTTCAGCTCGGCCCTGTCTTCCTTCTTCGAAGGTTCCTCCAGGAATATCTTCCGGCGTGCTTTCCTGGAAGGATTGAGGTTCTGCACGGCATCGATGGCCGATTCCAGCAAGTCGAAACCGCCGTACTTGGCGAGACCGTTCAACTGTGTCTCCAATACCTCCGGGGATGCTTCGGCGAGTTTATATTTCGTATCGGCCTGTTCGGCTGTCTTTATCTGTTCAACTGACATAGTTACTTGTTTAAATTTTTAAAAATCATGACTCAATATCCGGCCACTTCATCGGAGCTGCTTCGCCCCGTTACGGTCAAACCACCAATCGCTGTTCCCTTTAGGGCGCCGTCTCCAATTCCCGTATCAATACCTGTAAAGCCTGTATCAAATTTTCTTTCGTCTCGGCACTGGCAAGCGCCTGTTTCAGCAGCTTGTTGGTCTTCAATTGCCGGATGATCTTGTGATACTGCTCCTGCTTCATGTTCAGCTCTTTCAGGTAGGAACTCTGAGCCGTGATACCCTTGGTGCCGAAGTCCTCCAATCCATGGAAATGAAGCGTCTCACGACGGATAGTCCCCTCTTCTGTAGCAAACTCCATCTCCACCTTGGGATCGAAGTGTTCAAAGACAGATGCGATATCAGTCAGTCCCTGTACAATATCCGGCTTTACGGGAGGATCTTTTGTAAGTTTTTCTGCCAGCAGAACACGGTTTTGCGGAATGTCGGCAAATGCTTCGAATGCGTCTGTCTTGACTTCTGTGCCGCCGATTCCATAAGGTTCAATAGCCATAACGAAAAGTTTTAATGTTTATATAAATTTTTTACTATAGGAACTTGTCAGGGCACCAGATGAGTCGCTGGCCGGCGCCCAGACCAAGGGTTATTTTACTTCCGGGTGTAAGCTCTCCGCTGACGATCATCCTGGACAAGGGTCTTCTCAGCTGACCTCGTATAACGCCGGCCAGCGGTCTCGCACCATAATCGGGAGAGAACCCCATGGCAGCGATATGTTTTGCAGCAGCAGGCGTTATGCTCAATTCAATGTTTTGCCCGGCCAGCAGCTGATGCAGACCTTTTAGCTGAATATCGAATATATGCTCCACCATTCCCTCATCGATGGGGCTGAAGGGAACGATCTCCGTCAGACGCCCGAGGAACTCCGGCCGGAAATGTGCCGCCATACGCTCCAGCAGCTCGGCATGGGTGGGAATGGCGCCCTGCGCAAATTTCTCCGCCACATACTTGCTGGCAATATTGGAGGTAAAGATGATAAGGGCATTTGAAAAGTCCCCCTGCCGGCCCAGCTTATCATGCAGCCTGCCTTCATCCATGATCTGAAGAAAAATGTCAAAGACGGACGCATGTGCTTTTTCTATCTCGTCAAAAAGAACGACGGCATAGGGCTGCTGCCTGATCTTATTCACCAGTAACCCTCCCTCCTCATAGCCTACATACCCCGGAGGCGCCCCATATAACAACGCAGCGGCATGTTCTTCCTTAAATTCCGACATGTCAAAGCGGATGATATAGCGTTCGTCCTGGAAAAGAAGTTCAGCCAACGCCCTGGCAAGTTCGGTCTTGCCCGTACCGGTGGGACCCAAAAAAAAGAATGAACCGATCGGCTGACCGGGCTTACTCAGACCGCTTCTCGATTCGAGGATGGCCTCGCTGATGGTATGGATGGCATGGTCCTGTCCCACCACCCTTTGTCTCAGGGCATCCGGCATACGCAGCAGCCGGTCCCGCTCCTGCCCCTGCAGCTTACCCACAGGGATACCCGTCTTATCCGCCACGATGGAAGCGACATCCTGCTGCTGAAGCTCCTTTCTTGTCAAGGGTAAGATCTCCTGCAGCCGCCCAAATATCACTTCCATTGCCTGCTTTTCTCCCTCTAATCCTGCCTCTGTCCACACGATAGCACCGACGGCCTGTCTCAATTGTTCATAGGCCCATTCCATTTCTTCACCCGTCCCCGCGGACACACCCTCCTTCAATTCCATCACACTATCCACACCCGTATCGATAGCCAGCCGCAGCGCAGCCATACTCCGATCCACCAGGTCGATAGCCGCATCAGGCAGCCGCCTGTCCTTGATATATCGTTTAGCCAGTCGGATGGCCTCCTTCAACGTCTCATCCCCCACCTGGATACGATGATGCGCTTCATAACGGGGCATCACCTGCTTTATCATACGAAAGGCCGTAACAGCATCGGGCTCGGCGACAGTCAATACCTCGAACCGCCGGGCAAAAGCTTCATCTTTCTCGATGTGTTTACGATACTCTTCCAATGTAGTAGCGCCAATGACGGTGATAGCGCCCCTGGCCAGCTCGGGCTTCAGCAGATTGGCTGCACCGGACGCAGAACCCTGCTTATCCATCAGGGCATGCAGCTCATCGATAAAAAGAATGGCTTTGTCAAAGGCCTTTATCTCCTGCAAAATGGATTTAAGCCTTTCTTCCACCTCTCCTTTATAGGAAGCGCCTGCCACCAGTGCGCCATTGTCCAGCTCGAAGATCCGGGTGTTCTGCAGGTTGTCCGGCACCTTACCCTGGTGGATGGCCAACGCAAATCCATCGACGAGAGCGGACTTTCCGACACCCGGCTCACCCACCAGCAGCACATTGGGCTTGCTACGACGGCCGATGATCTCCGCCATCATCCGTATCTCCTGCTGTCTGCCGGTGATAGGGTCCATATCTCCCGCTGCCGCCTGCAACGTCTTGTCACGACAGAATTTTAACAAGGCCTGTCCACTCTTCGCCTCCACCGGACCTTCCTGCAACAATTGCTTTACCGCAACACCCTCTTCCAGCATAGATAGCAACGCCTCCCTTTGCAGCGGAAAAGTCTTCAATTGCTCAAAGCTAAACCCCACTCCCGGCGTGCACAGCGCTATCAGGACATGCATGGGCATCACCTCCTCCTCGTTCAGCTGCAACCGTACGTTATCCGCCTCATCCATGATGTTCGCAACCGTGTCATCCCCACCTATGACCTCCTTGGGGGCCGGCGTCTTTCTGCTGGCCTCCATTCTTACATCCGCCCATTCTTCGATATAGTAAACATCATAATCCATCTGCCACAGCTGTTGCTCGACGCCCAGGTCCTTATGCAAAAGAGCTTTCAGCAGGTGTGCAGCGCCATAGGCAGCATGCATGTGCTCCCTGGCCACCGACGAGGCGATCTTCAGCGCCTTCTGCGTTCCGGCGTTAAGCCGTAGATCCAATGTTGCTGTGCTGCTCATGATCAGAATATTTTATTAAAGAGCCCTTCTTTTTCTTTCATGTTCACAAAAAGGGCGATGATACAATTTGTCTTTTCATCCTTCACCAGCTGAACGGAAAGCTTCTTTATCTTCTTTTCGCTTTTCAGGGCGCTAAATTTGTTACACAGCTCCGTAAAAGGCATCACCTGTCCGTTGAGATTCGACTGTACATTGAGGTTGCCACAGAAATAAGGCGCAAAGTTCTCCGCCGTCTTTTGCTTGTTGGCCACGCCCCGCAGCAGCACTTCAATACCGGCATCACTGATCTCGGGTGCTTTTGTCACCACCGGTTCCGCCGGCGCCTTTTTCTCCGTCGTCGTATCCGCCGCATTTTTCAACGGAGGCCCTACCCGGTTGACGACAATGACAGGTCGGTCACTGCGGTCCTTTTTCTGCCGCGAAGCAGCGGGATTGACATAGATCTTGCACAGCCCCAGCTGTTGCTGATCGTTATTGATCACCACCGTCACCGTTTTCAGCCCCGGGGTGGTATAGATATACTTCGGCGCTTTCTCCGTGGCGTCCACTGTAGCTGTCTCCCCAAAACGCCATTCCCACTGCGTCGCCCCTTGCGTCGTGTCGGTAAACTGTACAGGCTTGCCTACTTCCGCCGATTGCGGACAGATAAAGGTGGCCGTCAGCCGGGGATTCTCCACATGTGGAGCAGGGATGATCACCAGCCGGACATATTCCGTACATTCTCCATTTACCGTCAGCGATGCGGTGTATTCACCGGGCTGGTCATACGCATGCACGGCAGAGCTGATCTTCGAATCATTTCCCTGGTCATCCCCAAAATCCCAGCGAAGGGTCTTGTAATTCGCAATATTGCTTTCAAAACGAACCACCTCACCCGTATAATAGTGACCGCTACGGGCTGTGATATTGAAGGATGAGCAGACGGTATGGTTGGTAAACCGCCAGGCCATGATCAGCAGGCTCAGCACTGCCGGAATGATCATGGTGAGAATGGCCCTGTCATCCACCCGTTTATTTAAGATCTGCCTGTTCATATAAAATTCTTTTAAAGCATATACCTGTTCATACAATACTCATTGCAAGACCTGCCTGTTCACACGATATTCTTCAGAACGACGCCCCCTGCGTGCTGACACTGCTGCGCCGCAGGACATCCAGGTCCCTGCGGGTATTGTCCAGGTCACGCTGGGCCTGCTCGTATTTTGCCTTATAATCCTCCAGCTGCCTGGGAAGATCCCCTATACCGACCACCTTATTGGTAGCTTCCTGGTAGCGCAGAAATACATCCAGCACGTTTTTGTTCAGACGGCTGTACATGCTGCTGTCCTTATATTGCAGCTGCGCCAGCTCACGGATTTTCGCAGCGATCATCTGGTTGAGATAAACATTATTGCTGCCCGGTCGGCTCAGCGAATCGATAAGCCCCTTCGCTTCATCCATGCTCCGGACGAATTTTTCCTGTGAAACGGCCTGGGTTTTATAGCTGCTGATCTGCTCCCGCATGATAGCGTTATCCTTAAAGGGCATGCGGGTGTCGAAATAGATGGCGCTGACCACCAGCAGCGTGGACAGCAGAAAGAAGCCCAGGAACTTCCAAAAGGCCGTATCTCTTTCTTTTGCGTTGACGATATTTGCCATATATAATGCAGTTTATTTTTATTACTCTATTTTTATTGGCGCCTTGCCTTAATCCGCCAGAAAACTTTTTCTCCGTGGCGCAGGCAGCTCTTCCGCCGGCACCACCAAATGTTCTTTTACAAAAATGCCCGCATCTCTCTTCCTGCCAATGTATTCCAGCGAGGCCAGGGTACTGAACAACCGCAGCGTCAGCCGGATGAACTGTTGTACGACCCGCACCGCCTCCCCGGCATTCATGTGATCATAGCGGAAATTGCTGAGGCCGGTAAGAGCCGTCTCCCATTCCGCCTGGGTGATACCGCACCATTCGGAAAAATAATTGAGCAGCTCATCCTTGGCAGCGCCGGTGTGGATGTCGATCTTATTCTTCATCAGTCTTGCCAGCCCCGCCACACCCGCCACCAAACGCACAGGCGGTTGTGATCTGTATTCCAGTAACACCCGCTGGTATTCGCCGCAGCAATAGATGCTGATGACATTACACAGCTCCCCGATAATAAGGGAGAGATCATTTTGCTGATGCTTTTGGATGACTTTCTGCTGTATCCTGAGCACATACGATTCCATGCTGCCAAAGAAGTGCCCGATGTCTGCGTGGAATTCAGTCAATGCGCGATGGGCGGCCACACTGGTACAGGGAGGAATGTAGTCCTCATCCGCCAGCACCTTTCCTTCGGAGACCTTTATCCGCCCCAGCGGCAGATGAAAGTCGCCCGGGATCTTATCCCGTATGTCCACCAGGTGCAGACTATAGGCCGGCGCCGTATAGGGTGGCCGCAGCTGAGACTCTTCCGCATCAGGCTGACCCACGGGCACCCTGTTAAAGGGGTTCACAGCCAGCATGACATAATACTCGGCATCCGCCGACGCTAATTGTGCATAAGGCATTTGCAAACCCGGGACCAGGGCCATCAACGAATTGCCTTCCTCTACGTGAACCAGGTAACCGCCCGGCGTAATGGCATAGCAGCTCAGCACGCTGATCGTCACTTGCTGCTGGTTGTCGGTCGTAACAACAATGCTCCTGCCCGCCTCCCCGGAAACAAACAGTCCATAATTGTATTCATTGATAAAAACCCTGGTATGCATGGCCTGCTGCCAGTTATTTGCCTGCTGGTCATTGCGGAAATGATCTTTATTGATCTTCATTCCGTCGGCCCAGTTGACAGGCAGGTAAGTTCTTTGTGGTGCGTGCATCATAATAGCATCGTAATAGGTTATCAGAATAGGTTGTCACGACACCCGGTTGCAGATGATGATATCATTCTCCCGGATGTTGTTGATAAATATGGTTTTCTCCGTGTCGATATAGCGGGTGGACAGATGATACCATTTGGGCTTCCGGTAAAATATCCATCCATGCAGGTCCCCCTGCTGGTTGGAATAGCGGATGGTAGAATCATTATGCCTGTCGTTATAGTCGTTGATAAAATAATAGAACAGCTGTCCAAACTCCATGTCCGCAGGGGCCTTCGCGCGGAAATTGGTAAAATACCGGTCGCTCACCTGTTTCTGGAATTCGAAGCTGATGACGAGCAGGTTTCTCAGCTTCCGTTCATCCAGATCAGGTTCTTTGCCATGCACGGGATAACGCCATTCTTTAAAGATCTTGGGCGGAATGGACACAGCCCGCTGATAGGTCTGATAAATAAAGTAGGGCAGGATAAAGAACAAGGCGGAAGTAGACATGGCGATCTCCGCCCCTTCCCTGTTGACAACCCGGTAGGTCATGATCATCACCACAGCACCCAGCAGCATGATCACCAGCAGGTGCAGGACTTCCGGCCAGAAAGCGCCAGGTCCCGTCCATTTCAGCCAGCGACGCATGGTATAGAGGTGAAGGATACCCGCGCTCATAAACAGCACCTGGAAGAAGATAAAGTAAGACAGGTAATCAGGGAACAGGGATAATCCGACACAAAAGCCTGTAAGCGCGAAAAAGGCGACATATGCCAGCGTATAAAAGATCGTACGCTTGCTGAAGGCTTTGAAGCCGCCCCTGACGCGACGGATCAGGTAACCCATCAGCGTAGAAAGACCGATGGTGCCTAGGCTCAGTAATATCATCCAGCGGCCCATTTCAGGATATAACCATCTTTCAGCCATATGTTTTTATTTACACAATAAACAATCATTCATCCTTCGTCCAACGAACCTACACTCCACTCAATAGCGACGAGTAGCCCAGCAACGGCTCGCTCCCCACCTCCAATCTCATGGACGCCGTAGCCCGCTCTATTTCAATTTCCGTCTCCGTCCCCGCCTCTGCCGGAACAAAAAATCTGTTGAACGTCTCCAAAACAATATATCTGTCTCCTCCGGGCAAATAAGCGCTTATCTTTCCCTGCTCCAACGGCCCGATGACATATTTATACACAGGATACCCTTCGTAGAACGAATCACCGCATACCATATCATTCCCCAGGGTCTGCCCTCCCAATCCAGCTTGTCCTTCTATTCGGGTAGGCAAGGCTGGTATCAGCCTGATCTCCACAGCTTCTCCCAGCAGCAATGCCAGGCACTGCTGCATCAGCGGCAAACATCCCACGATACGATGCGCATAGGGTATCAGCAGGATAAGATACCCCGCAGCATTTTCATCCAGCTGTTCGGGTAGTCCCCAAAAAGTGCGAAAATATCGATGCAGCGCCCCTTTCTCCAATCCCCGGAGAAGGTTCCTCTCCTCCTCTTCCAGCTGTAGCAGCTGATAAAAACCGGCATGCTCGAAGGGTTGAAAAAAACGCCGTACACCTTTCTCCCGGGTTCTGTTCCAGCGATAGAGCGCCGCCATTTCCGCTACACCCATGGCGTTGTTGTATTCCACGCCGGCCGGCTGGAAGAAAAGCCCTTCGGGTAACATGTCATAAAAGCCTGGTCGGGACAGCCGGACATGGATCAACCCATTCAGCCATTCATCCTCATGCAGCGTGGCGTCGGTGATATCGTTGTGATAAGCCCGTTGAAAAAAATCACCCGTGCCGATGGAAAAGTCTTCTTTTGGATAGCCCCCCGCAATAACATGCGCCAGCAGCGCTTCCGCCTTCAGGTGACGCGCATGCGATAGCAATGCTGCGGGTATATTTTTCGGTGCCATCATTAAACCTTATTTATAAAAACCCTAAAAGGCATAAACGCCATCGACCTTTCCGCCAGCTTATATTGTAACAGCTCCTGCCAGTGACCCAGCGTCTTATTTTCCTTCATGCTGTCATATTCATGCTGATCAAAGGAGATAAATACATCGATGGTCTTGACATACCCCGCCTGGCGTCCCTGCCCGATCATGACGCCTTTCTTTACTTCTACCAGCCGGGCTTTGGCGCCTGTCTCCCGGATGCAGAAGAGACGGATATCTTCCGGGCTGAGTATCCTGTCTTTCGACAGGACGGCGCTTTTATAAGCCGGCAGACTTTCATGCGGTAGCAGACGGTCCCGGCCGCCCTGTGTCGCCGTCATCAAAAAAATACTTCCCTGCCGCAATCCTCCGTTCTTATAAGCCAGCAACATAGTGCCGCTCTTGATAAGATTGGCCTTTGCTCCGCGAGTGCTCCAATAGGTTACGACCAGGTGCCGGTTGGCCGAATCGTCACCCGCCATGATCTCTAAATAGGGTACAGGATCGGCCGTGGCATCTCTCCCCTCCATTTGCCGGCTGAGCCGTAGGATCACCTGCTGTACTTGTTTGATCTCGCTCGCCATGAACTCGCGGTTGTACATCGAGAAGGCAGCGCTTTCATCCCTCAATAATTGCAGGAGATGCTCGGTGACAGTCCTGGCATCCCGTTCGTCAAAACGCCCTGCTCCCCCTTTGCGTAACAGAACAGAATGAAAGGGATGACCATCCTGGTCGATGACGGAGTGCAGATCGAAGAACTGTTGCCCCTGTTCGCATAGCAGGGGAATGATATTGACCCAATCCCTGAGACGATAGGTTAGCTCATGCAGTTGACGATTGATCACCGGGAAACAATTGACCTGGCAATGTAATCCGGCAAGCATGGATGATGTGATATTCTCCGGGAATTCCAGTCGTAGCCATGTGATATTCTCTCCCTCCAGCCGTACGCCATCCGGAGCGCCTCCGTTCCCTTCCGGTACATCCACCACATGCACGAACCGGTGCCGGTACAATTCATTCGCAAGCCGGGTAGTCATCCGGCTGATGTTATGCGGAGACTGAAGCCATGCGGAGAGGTCGTCGCCGTCTTCGACAGGACTGTTGAAACCAGGCTTCACAGACAACAGCCGGTCGCCGCACCACCACTTTGCCTGGGGGAGATAATGATAGAAAGCCGGGTTGTCCAGCTCAAAGTAAAACTGGGCATCTTTCAACGCGCTGCCGGAGACGCCCAGCCAAATGACATGAGGTGGCAGGGGCGCGTTCAGCAGCGACACCGTCTCTCCCGCAGTGGGGCTGGCATAACGGATCAGTTTTTGCCCCATCGCTATATATTTTACGGCGGCGTCGGTAATAAAATAGCTGCCGGCAGGAGAGAACCAGCTGTCTTCGTCAGGAGAAACCGGGTGCTGCCGAAGAAGAAAGAATTGTTCTCTTGGTTCCAGCAACAGCCTTTCTTCCAGGCTTTCCGCATGCAGTATCGCCTGTGCCGGAACAGGCGCCGTAAACACATCGGGGGCCATCAGCTGCACCATCTTCTGCAGCACCCGTTCCCGGCTCATGCTTATTTCGTTGGATATCTTTTCCAGCTCGGCCGCATATACCTCCATCAGCAAGGCCAGCAAGGGATCGAATTCGGATTCCCTGATCTTATCCGTATACCCCCATGCAGCCGAAGCAGCCTTCAGCATCCTGTCTTTTATATATGCTTTTGTCTCTACCATATTTAGTTATATGACAAAGGGCTGATAAAGAAGTGATCTTTATATACAATAGGTTCATTCGTACCTTTCATGATCCCCGTGATCGTGATGTCGAGCCTGTTCTTGATGCGGCGATGGGCGCCCGTAAGGGAAAGCTCTTCCTGCCGCAGCTGCAGGTCCGTCCGCACCTGCTCAAGCCGCGGCTCATGATTTTTGATGGCATCTTCCAGTGCCTGTGCCACACTGTCTTTCAATCTGCTGCGGCTGGAGAGATTGTCGAAGTCAGCATCCCAGAGACCGCAGCCGAATGCTTCATTGCTGGTCAGCTCGCCCAACGAAGTAGTAAGAATAAGATGAATATGATGCGCGATGGATTGTTTTGTCTGACAAAGCTGTAGGATACCACGTTGCGGAACGAGGTCCAGTTGTAATGGAAGCGAAAGGAACCCTGATGGCATGACCCTGTTTTTAAAATGGAGGAAAAACTGGAAGCCAGGGTCAAAAGAGATTGTCTTGACGAGCTTACCGAGGAAGTGCTCAGGTGAAAATAAAAACAAAAACAATGCCAGAGAAAAAAAATATTAATATAGCAACCGTATCGAAAAAATTCCTACTTTAGGATACACCTCTTCCCCAGCCGCACTGTTCATTTTACTCAATAATATATTGTGATCATATGGCAAACACATTTCCGCCATACATTGTTGTGGGCATAGACGGCACCAGCTCAGCCTCCTGGCGTAAGCCGGACGGTAGTAACAGTCATGTATACCGCTTTGTACATGATTTTCAATACGGCGCCATGGGGGTCGACAAACTTTTCCTGGACGGCCCTTCCGAAGTGGTACAGGGACGTGATTCCGAACCCATTTTACAAAAGGCGCTGGATTTCATCACCCGCCGGCTTCAGGCCCTCTTCCCTCAAATACGCTCCAACCGGGCACACTCCCTGGAGATGTTCGACGTAAACTCCTGCACACAGAATCAATATTATCAGCAATATTACGGTGATGAGTATTCGTTGATGCCTCCGCAGCAAGGTACTGTCCGCATGCCTGTGCAGGTCAACGCCGGTATGCTGGCCCATCAGCTGCTAAGCACCGGCCAGGTAAAGGTCGTGATCATAGGTCATAGCCGCGGAGGTCTTATCGCAACCGTACTTGCCCGTATGCTCAGCCCCCTCGTCCGGGTCTATTTTCTCGGCTTATACGACTCCGTAGACCGCGAACCTTGCCTGGACGGTACGACGATAGAGAATGTCAGGATCGTATTTCATGCCAGGAGGAACCCCGACGTAGGATCGAGATGGTCCTTTGGTAACACTTCCACCCAGCACCGGGTAGATCATTATGAAGAAAGCTTTTTCTACACTTCACATGGAGGCATCGGCGGAGACTTTGTGGCAGATGCAAAAAAGGTCAGCATGTTCGGCGACAGCTCCTGTACTTCCCGGCCCGATACACGGATGGTCAATACCCCCGAAGGACCTGTTTCAGTAGACAATCGCCACCCATTAACAAAAAAATTAGGGAAACCTATCGAACAAATATGTGCAGAGGGACGGGACAACGCGGATGCATTTATCCGCAATGGGGCGAAGCGGTATGGGTTGCCGCTGCCTTAAACGCCCTTGTTAGCAATTCACTCAAAATCCTAACAAATCTCCATCGTATGATACACCTGCGTATGCAGATCCGTCACACGTAACACCCGGTGCTCATTATCAAACACCGCCTCGATGTGGATACACTCATTCTCCGTACTGTTGACGGCAGTATGCATCATTTCCGACAAAACATAGGCGATCTTATGCTGATCCGCATTGACGGAAAGATCTCTGGGAATATCGTTCAGTAAAATATTATTGCGCTTGACGGCTAAAGGCTGCAGACTGGCGATCAGTTTGCTGACGATCTGGTGGACTGATACAAGAGGCTCGGAGTTTAGGGGCTGGACTGTTCCTTCGATGTTCATACATTTCAGTTTTAAAAGATGAAGCACAACAGGGGGTCTTAATAAGTCAGCGTTCAAACTATGGCAGGACATCGGGAAAATTCGTGATCAAAATAAAAAGGAGCAGTATAGAAATACACTCCCGTCTTTAAATCCAATATCCTATGAAAAACCGAATAAGGAAATTCAATTGGCATACCGAAAAACAACTAACTGATTATAAATCATTTACCTTTAAACTAACCTCGCCAGCCTTCCAGAAATGGGAGAAAAAATTGCAAATAGGGAAAATCACTGTGAAAACTTGCCCATATATTCACAACATGAACATAGACCAGATCATCGACAGTATATACCCCCTGCCGGAAAACTCAAAAACAGCGCTCAAAATGAACATTGCAGAAGTTACCCGGCCAAAAGGACATCTGCTGTTCAAAGCAGATAAGATCGAATCGAATATCTATTTTATAAAAAAGGGGTTGGTGAGAGCTTACACGGATCAGAACGATAATGAGATAACCTATTGGTTTGGCAAAGAAGGGCAGACCGTTATTTCAATGAAAAGCTATGTCGCAGATCAAAAAAGTTATGAAAACATAGAATTGCTGGAAGACAGTGAGCTGTACGCGTTAAAGGCAAAGGATCTGCAAAAGCTCTTTAATGAAGACATACACATAGCCAATTGGGGAAGAAAATTTGCAGAACAGGAGCTGGTAATAATGGAAGAAAGATTTATTTCCCGCCAGTTCCAAACCGCTACAGAACGCTATAAACAATTATTAAAAAATGACCCTGACCTTATTCAAAGGGTCCAATTGGGACATATCGCCTCCTATCTGGGTATAACCCAGGTCAGCCTGAGCCGCATAAGAGCGGAGATCAGATAGACCCACGTTTTTATCATTTGTAAAAAGACACCTCCGTATAATCCCGGAACTTTGTGAGATCAAAAATCAAAGAAATGAACTGGATTATTTTAACTATTGCAGGATTATTGGAAATAGCTTTTGCATCCTGCTTAGGCAAGGCAAAAGAAACAACAGGCGCTGAATCATATTGGTGGTATGCTGGTTTTTTTGTTGCAGCGACATTAAGCATGGTACTATTGCTCAAGGCAACGCAAAACCTCCCGATCGGAACAGCATATGCCGTCTGGACAGGGATTGGGGCCGTGGGCACAGCCCTGATGGGGATCTTCGTATTCAAAGACCCCGCTAACTTTTGGAGGATATTCTTTCTTATCACATTGATAAGCTCGATCGTCGGACTGAAGGCGGTATCACCAAACTAATTCTCTCTCCTCCACACCCGCGAGAAATACAACCCGCAATCTTTTATATACTTATAGAACTCGTAGTCGTTCTCGCAATTCAGGATAAATTCGTAGGTAGGCCGGTACATGCGCATAAACGTATCGAGCGCAGGACGCTGTAGACCCGTGATCTTTTTGACAAGGGTTTTGTTAAACCGGTAATCTATGTATTTATCCTGCTCCTGTTCCAGCAACCGCCGTTGCAAAGCCAGCATCTGGCGGTTCTTCCGGCCGCTGAGCAACAGATCCAGGTTAAGGCCAACACCTCCACTGCCGCTGGAAAAATAATCGGGCGAGTAATCAAAGACCTTGCGATATTCTTCCCGGTTGTCTAATGAATCGTAACGGTAAGGTTTGGGCCGTACCACTACCAGGGGAAGACTATCGACATTCACTGCGAGACTGATGTCTAAAGGATATCCCGGAACAATGCCTTTGACGGGAAACCGCGCCGTCTGTTTACCCAGGTAAGAAAAATAAACGGAATCGCCGGCAGCCAGCTTGATCTTATAATGTCCCGTCGAATCCGTCATCGTTCCCTGCCCGTTGGTCCCCATCACACTTACCCCCTGCATGGCAAAAAGCCGGGACTTGTCATACACCGTCCCCTTGACCTCCACCTGGGCAAATGCCTGTCGGCCCAATAAGGTCGGCAAGAGGACTGCGCATAGTAAATATTTAATAAATTTTATACTCGTAACGAATTAGTTTTTAGGTCATAAAGTCCAGTCACCCCGGATATTTCCCCCCTAAAGATATATCTAACGAATGATTGTCCCTAGGCGGGGTGTAGATTTTAACAGAAATTAGTATATCTCGTAGTTCTTCGTCTATACATTGGTGTTTACCATTACATCCATTGATTCCGTCTTCATACATAGTAATATTGCAGTAGAATACCTCGTTAAGAAGTCATTGACCCCTATCCCTATAAAATAGTATCCATGAAACCCCCGTACACTTTCTTTCGTCCCCTTGTCAAACTATGCCTATACCTCACGGCATTATTCCTCATACTGTCCGCCAATGCACAAAGTTATTACCCCGCAGGTATCGGTAACGCCAATCTTCAGGTGTGGCTGACTGCAGCCGATCCCACCACCGTGCTGACCACAGCAGGAACACAGGCTAACAATGGCGATTTCATTGCCACCTGGAAAGATAAGAGCGGAAGAGGGGCGGATGCCAGTCAGGACACCGGCGGCACTCAACCGATGTATCTGACCAATCAGCTCAATGGATATGGCGCTGTCATTTTTCAAAACAACACCCAGTACATGACAGGTCCCACCGGAGCCTTTCAAACCATTGTCTGCACCCGGACCATGCTTGGCACCGGTTACCAATACCTGTTCTCCTGCCCGGCGAACATAGATTTCAGCGTCCGGTTCCAGGAGTCCGCAAATTGGGTGAACTATACGCAGGGACCTAATGAACAGGACTGGTGCTACGGCACGTATACGATCTGGCCGCCCACGCAGTGGATAAATGGCGTGCAAGGCACATCCAACTTCAGTGCCCCCCCCACGCACATCCTCGTAGATGAAGCCCAGAAAGACACCGTCGGCACCTATTCGATCAGTTCATTATTTATGAACAGGGGGATGTACAACAATGATCCGGTGTACGAATTGATAGCCTACAATAACACGCCCAACAATACGCAAAGAATATTGCTGGAAAATTATCAGGCCGCGGAATGGGGATTGACGGGATTGCTACCCACCAGCGGATACACGATATTTACCCCACCGGCAAGCTCCACCTATAATAAAAACCTGGTAGGCATCGGTAACAGCGGCAGCGATAATTTTCTGACCGATGTAGCAGGCTCCACGGATGGGTTGGGGTTTAGCAGCGGTTCGACCGCATCGGATTTTCTGGCATCAGCCGGCTACGCCATGGCAGCGCACAATGCCCAAAGCAATACGGTCAACTACAACCCAACCCTGAATAACGTACCCCCCAACTCATATGTGTGGAACAGGTCCTGGTACATGCAGCTATCCGGTGGTAACAGCTCCGGAAATATCTCCGTGACTTTCAATTTTAATGATTACAACGGCACTTCCCCAAATCCTGCCAACCAATTCGCGCTCCTGTATAACCCATCGGACGGAACATTCGGATCCGGGACGAATACACTGGTTCATACTGTTACAACTAACGTCTCCGGTAATTCGGTCTCATTTTTGACAACAGCCGCCAATCTGCCCAATGGATACTATACCATCGTCTATAACCCCAACAGCGTCCTTCCAATTACGCTGGATAATTTTTCAGTGACGAAGCTGTCATCCGACGCCGCCCTGGTGAAGTGGGCAGCTTCTCCGGAATTCGGTCGGGGCTATTTCATCCTTCAACACTCCACCGATGGGCTGCAATTTAATTCGATAGGCACCGTGGCTGCCAGTAATAACAACTCCTCCGTCGACAACTATAGTTATACGGATAACGCACCTTCGCAGGGCATCAATTATTACAGGCTTGAAATGGTCAATGCTGTGGGTGTCACGTCTTATTCATCCACCGGCATCCTGACCTTCGGCGAAACCTCCCGGCAGGTGACCCTTTATCCTATCCCGACTAAGGATATCCTGCATATCAGCGCACCAGGGGTCAGCGAGGCCCGGAATATCGATCTTCTTTCTGTCAGCGGACAGGTTCTGGAAAGCTACCCGGTTGCTAAGCTCGACGGGGCAGGTCTGTTAGTCAGCGGACTGCCCGCCGGAGCGTATTTTGTCCGTATCAGGAGCGGCGCTCAGTCCTTCGTGCTGCCATTCTTAAAGGAATAACATTTATTTGCTTGTATGCATCATCATCCCCTCTATAATTCCCCTCACCTCTTCCGGAGACATTTTCATGGTGAGATAAGCCTGGTTACCCGCAGGGTCATCCTTCCATTCATTATT
>Ga0207695_10000242_pt1 | contig 142011 bp, 129 predicted proteins | sample KBSC54metaG_FD_184354 | JGI IMG/M metagenome (GOLD analysis project Ga0207695, IMG submission 184354) | Corn rhizosphere microbial communities from Kellogg Biological Station, Michigan, USA - KBS C5-4 metaG (SPAdes) (version 2) | ecosystem: Host-associated > Plants > Roots > Rhizosphere >... | reverse complement strand
CACCGCATTGGCATTAATGTCGGCCCCGATCAGCTCCATCCGAATCCCACGCCGCCGGGCCCAGCGCTCGATCCGGCGAAGCATATCCCCATAGCCGCAGCCAATGTCCACCAGCCGGAAGGTGCGCTCAGGCTCTGCCGCATGCGCCACCCGAAGCACGCGGTCCAGCCAGCGCAGTGTATGCCGGTGCGCCAGAGTAATCCGGTTGACCACGGCGAGATGGCGCAGGCAGCGCCGCAACTCCGCATAGCTGCATGGGCCGTCCATCTCTTCCACCAGGTCGGCCCGCTCGGAGAAATCCAGTGCTTCAGACATGGAGGGAGGCAGCGCGCTCAGAGCGCCCGGAAAGGTCGGCGACAGACGACTCGGCATAGGCCGCAGCGCCCATCAGCGCGCAGGCATCGTCGAGGATGATGCGGACGGGAATGGCCTCCAGCACCGGGCGCAGCCGCCCTTTGTCCACGAAGGCCTGCATAAACCTGCCGGACTGGAGAGTCTTGATCATTTTCGGTGCGATGCCGCCGCCGACAAAAATGCCGCCCAGCGCCAGCACCTTCAGCGCCAGGTTCCCGGCCTCCGCGCCGTAGGCCGACGCGAACAGCTGCATGGTCTCATAGCAGAGCGGGCAGGAACCATCTTCCGCGCAGGCTCCGATCACAGCGTTGGGGTCCTCGGCCGTCATACGGTCGCGCAGCCAGGACGGCTCGTCCAGCTTCTCCACGTCGCGCAGATATTCGTAGATGTTCTGGATGCCGATGCCCGAGACTACGCGCTCCCAGCTCACATGTCCTCCCAGAGTGCCACGCAGATGCTCGAGCAGCGCGATCTCGCGTTCGTTCCGAGGGCCGAAGTCGCAGTGGCCGCCCTCCGAAGGAACCGGCTGGTGCCGGCGTCCATTCCAGATCAGCAGCGCCTCCCCCAGGCCAGTGCCCGCGGCGATCAGTCCGCGGTGGCCGAACGACGCCGGATCTCCCGCAGCCAGCGTGCAGATGCTCTCCGGGGCGAGCTCGGGAATGCCGTGGCCGGTCGCCTCCAGGTCGTTGATGAGGAAGACGTGCTCAATGCCGAGCGCGGTGGCCAAGCTGTGCGTATCCAGCTGCCAGGGCAGATTCGTCAGCTTCAGTCGGCCCTGCCGCACCGGGCCGGGGACGCCAAAGCAGGCCGCGACCACCTGCTGACGCTGCTCGCGGTCCTGGCTGGGTGTGCCGCTGGGATCGCCGGTGAGGAACTTCTCCACCACCGCTTCCAGCGAGGCAAACTCATGCGCCGGAAACCGGGCATCGCGAATCGGCTTCAGCCGGCCGGCGGCGAATCCGTACAGCGCGAGATGAATCTTGGTGCCGCCCACATCTCCCGCGAGAATCATCTACTTCAACTCCAGCGAACCAATGTACGGGGGCGGCTGACCGGGATCGTACGGCAGCGCCGCAGCGGCGGCTGCATCCAGCAGAAAACTCAGTTTGCCGCTGAAGGGGCGGATAAACTGCGAGGGCTTGGTCTCGGGATCGTACTCGCCCAGCAGCACGTCACGCAGAATGTCCCGCTTTCCTGCGCCTTCGATCAGGAACGCGACTCGCCGGGCGTGGTTGATAACCGGCCACGTCAGCGTGACCCGCCAGGTGTTCATCTTCTCCACACGATTCGCGACCGCGATGCGCCCGAGGGCATGCAGCGCCTCCGTATGCGGAAACAGCGAGGCGGTATGGCCGTCGTCGCCCATCCCCAGCAGCACCAGGTCAAACTTCGGCGTCTCGGCTCCCTCCAAACGGAAGCTGGTGCGGATCTCCGCCTCGTAGTGGTTCGCCGCGGCCTCGGGCTCCAGCTCCCCCTGAATCCGATGGATGTTGGCCGCGGGCAGCGGCACGTGGTCCAGCATCGCCGCCTTCGTCATGCCGTAGTTCGAATCTTTGTGATCCGGCGGCACCGTGCGCTCATCCACCCAGAAGAGCTGCAGCTTCTCCCAAGGCACTCGCGCAAAATACGGCTGCGAGGGGTCGGCGAGCAGCGCGAACATCGCCCTCGGCGTAGTGCCGCCCGAGATCGCAATGCGCGCCTGTCCGCGAGTATTTGCCGCAGTGATGGCTGCGGAAGTAAAGAGGTCTGCGGCTCCAGCCGCCACTTCGGCCGGCGTGGGCCACACAGCATACGTCACCGAAACAGCTCGCGGCATCCCAGCCCCTCACCCAGCGATAGAAGGTCGGAAACTCAGCCTTACAGCTTCCGCCACTTGCGATTATCCATCTCCATCAGCGCATCAGCAGCGGAGGGCCCCCAGGTGCCGGCAGCGTAGTTGGGGAAATCCTTCACCGGGTTCTTGGCCCAGTACTCCAGCACCGGCGTCATCAGCGCCCAGGTCGCTTCTACGTCGTCGCGATGCGCAAATAGCGTGCCGTCGCCCAGCATGGCATCCAGCAGCAGGCGCTCATAGCCGTTGGCCGAAGAGACGCCGAACGCGCTCGAGTAGCAGAAGTCCATGTCCACAGGGCTCAGGTGCATCGACGGGCCGGGCACCTTGGCCTCGAAGCGCAGCGCGATACCCTCATCCGGCTGGATGCGCATGGAGATCACGTTGGACTTCATGCCCTCCAGGTACTTGCCTTCCGTGTCCTTGAACAGCATCAACGGCGGCTGCTTGAACTGAATGGTGATCTCGGTGACCCGCTTGGCCATGCGCTTACCCGCGCGGATGTAGATGGGCACGCCGGCCCAGCGCCAGTTCTCAATCTCCAGCCGCAGCGCCGCAAACGTCTCGGTCTGCGAGCGCGGATGCACGCGGTCCTCTTCGCGATATCCTGGGACCGGCTTGCCATCCACCACGCCGGGGCCATACTGGCCACGAACCGTGTCGGCAAAATGAATCGGCCGGATCGCGCGGAACACCTTCAGCTTCTCCGACCGCACCGCCTGCGCCGCAAACGAGATCGGCGGTTCCATAGCGACGAAGCTGAGCAGCTGCATCACGTGGTTCTGCACCACGTCGCGCAACGCGCCCGCCTTCTCGTAGAACGGCCCGCGCCCCTCGATCCCGATCGACTCGGCCGCCGTAATCTCGATGTGGTCGATATAGTTGCGGTTCCACACGTTCTCGAAGATGCCGTTGGCAAAACGGAAGACGAGGATGTTCTGCACCGTCTCCTTGCCCAGGTAGTGGTCGATACGGAAGACCTGGTCTTCATTGAAGACCTTATTGACCTCGTCGTTCAGCGCGCGCGCCGATTCCAGATCATGCCCGAACGGCTTCTCGATGATGACGCGCACCCACGGTGCGGGCCCGTCCTTCTCCGGCTGCGGGCGATTCATCCCATGGTCGCCGAGAAAGCGGATGATGTCGGAGAAGTACTCCGGCGCGGTAGCGAAGTAGAACAGCCGGTTGCCGCGCGTGCCCTGCTGCTGATCGATCTGCGCCAGGTGCTGCTTCAGCCCGTCGTATCCGTTCGTGTCATCGAAGTTCATGGAGTAATAGCTGATGCGCGACACAAATGGATCCAGCTTGGGATCGCCGGCATCCACGCCGCCGCCCGCCTCGATGCCTTCCTTCATGTCCGGCGCGAAGCTCTGTTCCAACGGCCGCCGCGCCACGCCCACCACGGCAAAGTTCGGCGGCAGATTGCCCGCCTGCTCCAGGTGAAACAGCGCAGGCAGCAGCTTGCGCTTGGTCAGATCGCCGGAGGCCCCGAAGATGACCACGATGCATGGGTCCGGGCTGCGCTCCGAGTGCTGGCTGGCCTTCAGGACTTCCGGAGAGACTGAGACCTGCGTCGTCGCCATCGAGGAATGCTCCTTCAAAAGTTCGTCTACTGTGTCGTTCTGGAGGGACCGACCGCAGGTGTAATGATACGGTGTCCCCGCCGCCGCTACTGTGAACCGTGCCCGGCCTGCCCTATTGTCCCTCTGGAAAATCAGCGCCCAGCGTCACCGGCTCGTACCGCTTCATCTCCTGCTGCCACTGGTCCAGCTTCGCGCGCATGCGGTTGTACGCGGCCGCGCCCAACAGCAGGTGAAGCGGTGGATTCTGCGATGCCGCGACGTCCAGAATCGCCTGGACGGCCTTCGCCGGATCGCCCTTCTGTTTGCCTGAATTGCTGTTGAAGTACTGGCGCACCGGGTCCAGCGCCGGCTTGTAATCCTCAATCTCGCGTTTCGCCAGCACACCCGAGCGCCCCAGAAAATCCGTGCGGAACGGCCCCGGCTCAAGGATCGTCACCTTGACCCCGATGGCAGCCATCTCGCCTGCCAGCGCCTCGCTGAAGCCCTCCACGGCGAACTTCGTCGCGTTGTAGTAGCCCCATCCAGCGGTTCCGCCAATCCCGGCCATCGACGACATATTGATGATGTGCCCCGCGCGCTGCTTCCGGAACTGCGGCAGAAACGCGCGCGTCACGCGGATCAGTCCGAAGACGTTGGTCTCGAAGACCGGCATAAACTCGTCCTCGGTCGCCTCCTCCACGCCCCCGGCAATCCCGTATCCGGCGTTGTTCACCAGCACATCGATCCGCCCGAATGCGGCGATGGCGTCGTTGGCGACAGCCTCAATCTGCTCCGGCCTGGTGACGTCCAGTTCGAAAATCCGGCAGCGGTCTTTGTACTGCTGCGCGAAATGCGCGATGGACTGTGTCTTTCGTGCCGTCGCGATGACCGTATGGCCCGCCTTCAGAGCCTCCTCGGTGAGCAGGTACCCAAAACCGGTAGATGTCCCCGTGATGAACCAAACCTGTTGCTGCGCTCCAGCCTGTGAATCCGTCATCCGCTATCTGACGCCTCAGCCGTCTTCTGCGATGCAGCGATGTGCGGCTATGGCCGGTATTCGATCACGCCATCCTCGCCTGCCACCAGCGCCAGCGTCGCCATCCCCAGGAACAGCCCATGCTCCACCACGCCCACAATGCTCTTCAGCTCCGCCGCCAGCGCCTCCGGCTCCTCAATCCGCCCTGCCGCGCAGTCCAGAATTGCATTGCCCTCGTCGGTGACAAATGGGCCGGTTCCATCCTTCTTCTGCCGCAGCTTCGGATTCAGTCCCAGATCCCTCAGCCGCGGTTCAACCAGCGGCAGCGCCATCCGGATCACCTCCACCGGCAGGGGAAATCTGCCCAGCGTCTCCACCACCTTGGTCGAATCCACCACCACCAGGAACTCCCGCGCCGCCGACGAGACGATCTTCTCGCGCAGCAGCGCCCCGCCGCCGCCCTTGATCAGGTCCAGCGAGCCATCCTTGCGGCACACCTCGTCCGCGCCGTCGACATAGAGGTCCAGCTCCGGCAACTCCTCCAGCGTCTGCACGTCCATTCCCAGCGAGCGGCCTAGCTCATAGCTCGCGTCCGACGAGGCCACGCAGCGGATCTTTCGCTTCTTTGCCGCCAACTCGCGGATGAACAAGGTCGCCGTCGAGCCCGTGCCCAGCCCAACCACCATGCCGTCGCGCACAAACTCGGTCGCCCGCTTGGCTACCGCCAGCTTCGCTTCGTCCTGCGTCATGCGCCGCCTTTCGTGTGCTGTTCCTGTCCACACTTCCAACCTGATTGGCTTTCAAAGTATGCGACGAATACCAAGTCTTGCGTGGGATCCCAGCCCGAGGCGAGTAGCGGTACCAATGACTCAAATTGTTGCGCTTGAGCCTTGAAATCAGTTGTTGAAAGGAGGCGGTCGAATTCGGCGAGCGTTGCCTGACACGATCGTCCAGCGAAATCAGCCCAGGATTCGCCCTTGAGTCTCTCCTGCCAGGGTGTCTCGATCCAGTACATCTCTGCAGTCCCACCATCAACCCGAAACTGAAACTGACCGCCTCGGCAGGCGTATCCCAGAACCGCTGCGTTTGCGACAGCTTTGCGGAACGCTATGGGATTCCAGGCGTATTCGTTCCCGCGAGTACTAGCTCCGAAGGTCAGTTCGTCCGGCAATGCAAACTCAGCCTGCATGCAATCTCAGTCTTTCTCGTCTTCTTGCCACTCCCGATCGCGCCGCCCACCCAGCGAATCCTCATAGGTCGCCTGCCGCGACGAATCAAACGGCCGCCGCTCAAACAACGCCGAGCCGTCCTGCTTCTCCCGCAACATCTCCTGCTCGCTGTCCACCATACTGTTCCCCTGACCCGCCGCAAAAGCCGCTGCTCTGAGGATATAGCCTACGGCTGCGCTCTCCACGGCCAACGCCGCCCCGTGGGCTACGATAGAAGCATGCCGATAGACTTTTCTGCCTCGCTTGCCTCCGCCGATCCGGAGATTGCCGCACAGATTCGCAATGAGGTTGTCCGCCAGCACGAAGGCCTGGAGATGATTGCCTCGGAGAACTTTGTCAGCCGCGCCGTGCTCGAGGCCGCAGGCACCGTCTTCACCAATAAGTACGCCGAGGGCTACCCCGGCAAGCGCTATTACGGCGGCTGCGAATTCGCCGACGTCGTCGAAAGCCTCGCCCGCGACCGCGCCAAACAGCTCTTCGCCGCGGAGCACGCCAACGTGCAGCCGCACTCCGGCTCCCAGGCCAACGCCGCCGCCTACATGACGCTGCTACAGCCGGGCGACACCATTCTCGGCCTCGATCTCGCCCACGGCGGCCACCTCACCCACGGTCACAAACTCAACTTCTCCGGCAAGCTCTACCGCATCGTTCCCTACCACGTGCGCAAGGACACCGAGACCATCGACTACGACGAGCTCGAGACCATCGCCACGAACGAGAGGCCGAAGGTCATCGTCGGTGGCGGCAGCGCCTATCCGCGCCACTTCGACTTTGCGCGCATGCGCCAGATCGCCGACAAAGTCGGCGCGTACCTCATGATCGACATGGCGCACTTCGCCGGACTGGTTGCCGGCAAGGCGCATCCCTCGCCGGTGCCGCACGCCGATATCGTCACCACCACCACCCACAAGACGCTGCGGGGCCCGCGCGCCGGTCTGGTGCTCTGCCGGCAGGACCTCGCCGCCGGGCTCGACCGAAGCGTCTTCCCCGGACAGCAGGGCGGTCCGCTGGTCCACATCATGGCCGCCAAGGCGGTGGCGCTCAAAGAGGCCTTGCAGCCGGAGTTTGCCGCCTACGCCGCCCAGATCGTCGCCAACGCCAAAGTGCTGGCCGATGCGATCGCTGCCGAAGGCTACCGCATCATCTCCGGCGGCACCGACACCCACCTCATGCTGGTCGATGTCTTCCAGAAGGGCATCCTGGGCAGCGAGGCTGAGAAGGCGCTGGGCGAAGCCGGCATCACCGTCAACAAGAACGCCATTCCCTACGACACCAATCCGCCCATGAAGCCCAGCGGCATCCGCATCGGAACGCCTGCCCTGACCACCCGCGGAATGAAGGAGGGCGAGATGCGCCAGATCGCGAAGTGGATCGCCGAGGCCCTTGACCATCGCTCCGATGAATCGAGGCTCAAGCAGATTCGCGGACAGGTGCTGGAAATGGCGAATCAATTCCCGCTCTATCCCTGGCTGCGCGCATAGAGTATGGTGTCGAAGAAGCGGCAGAGTAGAACCTGCCGCCGCAGACCCTGGAACCGACACCTCGATGGCGCTTGAGATCATGGCGTGGCTGATCGCGATCCCCCTGCTTGGATTCGCGACCGGGCTGCGCTCCATGACCCCCATGGCGGTGCTCTGCTGGTTCGCCTACACCGGCCAGCTCTCGGCGGACTGGGCGCCGTGGATCTCCCATCTCAGCCTTGCCATTGTCTTTACCATTTGCGCTATCGGAGAGCTGATCGCCGACAAACTGCCGCGAGTACCCGACCGTGTCTCCGCCGCGCCCCTCATCTGGCGGGTGCTGCTGGGAGGCTTCATTGGAGCCTTCGCGGCGACTGCCATGCAGGGCGCGGGCCTCGAGGGCGTGCTGCTGGGCGTGGTCGGCGCGCTCATCGGCGCCTTCGGCGGCTATATGCTCCGCCGGGACCTGGTGCAGAAGTCGCAATGGAAGGACTGGCACTTCGCAGTGCTCGAAGACGTAGTTGCAATCGCGTCGTCCATCTACGCGCTGCGCATCATCTCCACTTGACGATGCTGTACGCATTGCTTCCGATCTCTGCGTAATCAGCCGCAGACCTAAGGGTGCTTCTTGGGTGCCTGCCCTGCCTGCTTCTCCGCCGCGTCGATGGCCTTGCGAAACTCTTCCACCGCGGGCACATCGTGCGCGTGCAGGGCGTCCTTCTTCACGTAGCTCCACCCCGGCACGCCATTCAGCGGATCGTCCGACCTGCCGTCGAAGACTTGGAAGACATCGACCGGCGTGCCGTCCTGTTTGACCGGCCGATCGCCAGTCGGATCATCCGGCGTAGTCGCGGGCTGGCCGGCGGACCGGCCGGCAGGTGGGCCGTTCGGTACTGTGCCGCGCTGCACGCCCACGGCAATCCCATCCTCCCACGGGTCGACCATCCCGCCTCTCCGATTCTGGCGTGTGTCGGGAACAGCTACATCCGCAGCACTGCGGCCCTTGCGAATCAGAATCACCAGGTCTGCGTCGCGTGCGTCGAGGATTGGCTCGAAGCGCCCCCATTTCAGCAGCGCCGTCTCCACATCCTTCCGAGCCGTCTGGTTCCCATTGGGGTCGCGCAGCGACACAGCAGCCGCCGGATCAATCAAAATCGCCACGGTACGCGCCCGCAGAATATACGGCGGCATCATGCGCGTATTGTCCTTCTCCCGCGCAGACGCCGGAAGCATGGCGCCGAGTGCCACCATAACAACGGTCCATCGCAACACCATCGACCACATCGAGACCTCCGACTGCAACCCGTGCGTCAAGCCGCTGCAACCCGCCTGATATCCCTCAGACGTTTCGCTTCCCGGAAAAGGTTAACGCCTTCCTTACGAATTCCATACCCATCTTTTACCGCCTGCAGATTTGTCCTGAAGAAGAAGCCCGCTGCGACGAGGAAATCCAATGCGGAAATTCGATCAAACACGCTTCGATCGGGCGCTGGACACCGTTTGGGAGTGGACCTGGGGGCTGCTGTTCGTCTGCACCATGACCGTGCTGTCCATGGCCACGCAACGCTACTCCGGCTACCAGGCCGCCGTCTCCAATCAGTCGCGCGAGGCATCGCTCTCCAACCCCGCCGTCGCAAACGTCCGCCGCTAGACTCCGCAGAGCTCCCGCTCCAGCACATCGCGGTTGCGCAGCATCATCGCATCCACATGCATCAGCAGCATGACGTATCCGGCAGCGCCCGCAGCGGCAAGCGCACCGAACACCCATACCCCCAGCCAGGGCTCATGCAGATGACGCCCGATACGAATCACCGGAACCTGCAGCAACAGGCTGCCCAGCACCAGCGCCACCGCCAGCAGAGCGCTGGTGCGGCCCGTTGGAGCCGAGCGCATCTGGTTCGACTGGCCCGGCGCGAATTTGCGCGGTGACTGGATCGAGCGCATCGTGCCCACCGTCAGATTGGCCAGTAGGACAAAGATCAGCCACAGCGCAGTAGCAACCTGAGTTGCCGGCGCAATCGCGGTCTTGGACGCGCTCACCGCAATCACCCAGGCCAGCGCAGCCTCCGCCATAAGGATCATCCCGCTGGCGATATTTTTTGCCAGCACCACATCGCGCAGCCGCAGAGGCGCAAGCAGGTAGAGCTGAACGCCCGGACCCTCCGGCCCAAAGACGTTATACGCCGCGCTCATCGGTCCCAGAATCGCGTAGGCCACAGCGCCTGAAAGCAGGTAGTCCGGATGGCTGCCGAAGCTGCCGCGGCTCACAATCCACACAAAGATCGGCGGCGTGAGCAGCCCCATCAACTGGCCGGAATTGCTGCGCAGCGTCAGCCACTCCTTGCGCAGCAGCGCAGGCAGCAGCGGAAAACGGGAGCGCATCGCCTGCTGTTGCGGCACGGGGCGAACTGGCGCGCGCCGTGCTGCCGTGGACCTCCGCGCTGCGGGAGCAAGGCTGTCGCTCAGGTACTCGCCCAGAAACTGCCGGTGCAGCCGAACGCCAAAGCCCGCGAGAAACAGCGCCGCCCACGCCGCAAGCAGCACCAGATTCCCAGCCACCGCCGCAAGGCTGGCGCTATGCAGCACCGAGTCCGCCGCAAAGCCCGGGGGCAGCCAGTGCATCGCGTGGGCCGAGCGGAGCGCCGTCGCAATGATCCAGCTTTGCTGCTCCGAGCCTGGCACATGTCCGCGGGGCATGTGCACATGCCGGACGCGCCCGAACTGCACAAACTGAAAGCTGACCACCACAATCGCCAGCAAGCCGCCGAAGATCTCGCGTCCGCGCCGCCGCGCCAGCACGCGGTCCAGCCAGATACCGATCATCCGAGCGCAGAACACATTCGCCAGCGCATACAGCCCGAATCCGGCAACCGCGACCGGCAGCAACTCAGGCCGCGCCACGCCCACCCCCACCGCAGCCGAGAGCAGCGCCAGACACCCCACAACCGTGCTCGGCGTCAGCAACCCCAGGAACAGCCGCAGCAGCAGGTAGCGCCCGAACGGCAGCGGAAACCGCAGCAGCGAGGCCGGGTCGAACGTCGGCATCGCAGCCGCGATATTGCTGCCGCTGACGCCGATGAACTGCCACAGAAACCCGATGCCGGTCATCAACGCCAGCAGCCACGTCGGCTGATGATTCGCAATCGCCGACCAGCCCACATATCCCGAGAGCGCCACCGGCCCCAGGATCCAGACCGCAAAGATGGGCCACAGCAGCATCCGCAGCACGACCGCGAGAACGATGCCTCCAGCGCTGCGAGTGCCGGACTTCCCGGTGCGCAGCCCGTTCACGAACATGCGCCAGCGAAGCCACGCCACCGCCGCAAGCTGCACCCCCGCGGCCGGCATCAGCCCCGGCTGCATCAGCCCCGGCTGCATCAGCTCAGCCATGAGAGCTCCTCCGGCGGATGCGCCGCCTCGCTGCCGTCGCGCTCCGTCCCCACAATCTCGAGGAAGATCTCCTCCAGCGGACGCGGCCCGTTGAGCTCGCCCGCGCGACCGTGCGCACGCTCACGCAGCTCCTCAATCGAGCCCTGCGCCACTAGCTCGCCGCGATGGATGATGCCGATATGCGTGCACAGCCGTTCCACGATCTCCAGCACATGCGACGTAAGAAAGATCGTCACGCCGCGGGCTGTCATGCGCTGCAGCATCGCCTTCAGCGTTCCCGCAGCCACCGCGTCCACGCCTTCGAACGGCTCATCCAGAAACAGCACCCTCGGCCCGTGAATCACAGCCGCCGCCAGCGCCAGCTTCTTCTGCATGCCGTGTGAGAAGTCCGTGACCAGCTTCCTGTCCTCGCCCGCGAGGCTCATAAAGTCCAGCAGCTCTTCCGTGCGCTGCCCGGCGGTATCCCGGTCCAACCCATACATACGCCCGACAAAGCGCAGATACTCGCGCGCGGTCAGCCGCCCAAACAGCGCCATCCCCTCCGGCACCACGCCAATCTGCTGCTTCAGCGCAGGTGAGTTTGCAGTGAGGTCCTCGCCCAGAATCCGAATCGTCCCCGACGTCGGCGCCAGCAGCCCGGTCAGCATTTTGATGGTGGTGGATTTACCCGCGCCGTTCGGCCCCAGAAAGCCATAGAACTGCCCCGGCTCGACGCGCAACCCCACATCGCGGACCGCAGTGAAGTCGCCAAAGCGTCGCGTCAGCGCCGCGGTCTCGATTGCAGGTGCCATAAGGTACAGCAATTATCGCCGCACGCGGCCTTAGCGCGACGCGGCCGGGTGAATCGAGTACACCAGGCCCAGAAAGTCGTCGGTCAGCAGAAAACTGTCCGGTCCCGTCCGCAGCAGTCCGCAGGGCCGCCCATGGATCACCGGCTTGCCATTCACAGTCGTGAGAAATCCGGTGATGAAGTCGCGCGAGCTCCGGTCCGCGCCCACCCGCACCACGCGGTACCCGCTGCCCACCCGCGGATGGCCTGCGCCGTGCAACGCAATCAGAAAGCTTTCCCCCAGCACCGGATCCGACTCAGTGAAGTGCTCAAAGCCCAGCGGCGAGCTGTGCGCCGCAAACGTGACATACGGCGCAGGCACCCTCTCGCAACTCTTCAACGCCGCCGGCGCACGGCCCAGAGCCGCGTTGGGGTCCGGCCCTGCACCGTGCCTTCCACCGGCAGTGAGGTTGGTGCCTGCTGCGGCCACACCTGCCTGCCTCCCATACGCCGAGTCGCCGGCAGCATCCGGCGTTCGCGCCGGTGCAGGAAGCGTGCGATCGCCCGTTCCCGGCAGCGGTGTGCGATCGTAGACGGCCTTTCCCTTGGCGAAGTAGCAGGTGGGCCATCCATAATTCGGCGGTTGCGCCGCGTTCAGCTCCAGTCGGAAGAACGGATCTTCCGGCAGCGCGTCGCCCAGATGATCGTCGCCCATATCCGTCGCAAACAGCGCGCCTCCCTCCCGCGCCGTCACGGACGCCAGACCCACCGCATTGCGCAGTCCTTGTGCCGCGATCGCGGCATGCCCTCCATCCGGGTCCATGCTGACAATCGAGGCGCGCGCGACCTCCGTCTCCTGGCAGTAGTTGCACGACGAGCCCACCGCAACGAACACCCGCACCTTCCCGCCCGCCGGCGCAATCGCCACCGTGCGCGTCAGGTGCCAGCCTCCGTACTTGTAGCTGAGTCCGTAGTCCGGAAACCGCATCAGCGTCTCCGGCGAGGAGGTCGGCGCGGCATCCCCCGCGGCGTACCGATAGCGCACCAGCCTGTCCGTCACTGCAAGGTAGAGCCAGGCCTGCCCCGTCGCCGGATCCGTCCAGAACGCGACGTTGTTCGGATTGCGCAGATGATCGAGATAGTGTCGAACCTTCGTGAAGCTATGGGTCTGCGAGTCCCAACCGTCCAGGATGAAAACCGAGCCGCGCGTGTTGTCCGCGAGGTTGTACATCCCGGTCGCGAAGATTCGCCCATCCGGCGACCGGGTGAGGAAGCGCACGCGGCCCAGGTCGCTGGCGGCGACATCGATATCGAAGCCGGCCGGCAGCCGCAGCACAATCGACTTGCCCGGCGCATAGCGGAGCTCATGCGCGACCTGCGCAGCAGCGCACGGGCCTCCGCCTAGCACCGCACCCAGCGCCACCAGAACCGCGAATCGCATGAGCCAGTCTAGCCAGCGAGCGACTCCTCACACAAAGCCGCTGCTGTCTTTATTCCGCAGGCCGGACCGGCTAACCGGCCGCTTCCAGCAACCGCTTCATGCCAGACGATCTCGCGTCTGTTGCAGAACGCCAGCAGCGCCAGGCGACTCGCGCACAAGCCCCGCCTCTCGCGCCTCCGTCAGCTTTGCCAGGGTGAACGCGCCGGTCGCGATCACCAGGTCGCGCACCGCGACATCGAGGAACCGCCCTTGCGTGATCAGGTTGAGTGCAATGGCGCAGAGCCACACCATCACAAGGTACGCAGCAAACCGCGTCCAACGCGTGAAGATCAGCACGCCGGCCACGATCTCAATGATGCCGACCACATGCATAAACGCAGCGGGCGGAACGTGCAGCATGCGCGGGACCAGCGGGTTGAGGTACATCTCCCAGTTGGTCAGCAGGTTGAAGAACTTGTCCAATCCGGCGACGATCGGCACCACGCCCAGCGTGAACCAAAGGGTTCGCCACGCAACGTTCACTCTTGCATCCATTTCCATACCGTCCTCCACTGCACAATGGAGCCTGCATCAAGGCATCGGTTACAAAAAACGGCATGTAACCATCGCCGTCCTCGGCGGTCTATTGTGTATGGCCTTACTGCAGGCAATGCCGCAACCCCCAACCACGGAAGAGGCGCAGCGAGAACAGTGGACCGATGAAGAGATCGTCTCCCGCGTTCTCGCGGGCGATGTCATCATTTTCGAAATCCTGATGCGCCGTCACAACCAGCGCATCTATCGCGCCATCCGCAGCATCCTCCGCGGCGATGAGGAGGCCGAGGACGTGATGCAGGAGACGTACGTGCGCGCCTATGAGCACCTGAGCCAGTTCGAAGGCCGCGCGCGCTTCTCCACCTGGATCACCCGCATAGCCGTAAACGAAGCCATCCGGCGCTTACGCCTGAGAAGCAGGGTCGACCCATTAGCGCCGGAAGAAGTCGAGCGGGAGTATGACGCCATGCCAGTAAACCAGGAAACATCCCCGACGCCCGAGGCGCAGGCCTCTCGCCGCCAATTAGCTTCCCTCCTGGAGAAGGCTGTGCTCGCACTGCCCGACAGCTACCGTTCCGTAGTCATGCTGCGCGATGTGGAGGAGATGAGCACCGCAGAGACTGCAGTCGCCCTCTCGCTTTCGGAATCCAACGTGAAGGTGCGGCTCCACCGCGCCCACGAGCTGCTGCGCGATGAACTGCTCGCCATCACCCGCACCGCCGGCGCCGAGGCCTTCGGCTTCCACGCCACCCGCTGCGACCGCGTGGTAACCGCCGTCATGGCACGGCTGGTGGGCTGAGGCAGCTCCACCCTCTTGGAAATCGCTCCGCGGAAGCCAACCGAGAACTAGGCGGTTTAAAGTTGGCGGCCCCGGAAGGCTTCTTCTGCCTCTCCGGGGCCGTACCGCTTTGCAGGCGGCGTGTAAGCCGGATTCTGTTCTAGACGATCATTCCTCTAGGCGACGCGTTACCGCGGCGCTCCAGCAACCTACCCGCTGGTTCCGGCAGAATGGGTTTCCCCATCCCTCCATAGGAGCTCTTCGCCTTGGCGCACCGGGCCGGTACGCTCGCCGCGCTGAAGAGTGCGCCTGCGATCCCTGCCTATTTGGTCTTGCTCCGTGTGGGGTTTACCATGCGGCGTTCATTACTGAACGTCCGGTGCGCTCTTACCGCACCCTTTCACCCTTACCTGCGTTGCCGCAGGCGGTATATTTTCTGTTGCACTGGCCGTCTTTGCGCCTTGAAGCGCAAATCCCGGACGTTATCCGGCACACTGCCCTGCGGAGTCCGGACTTTCCTCCCCCTCCCGACGCTTGCGCGCGGAAGGCAGCGATCATCCAGCCGCCTGCAGCCTTATTGTATCCCGCCGCCCCGGGGTTGCGGGCTGCCCGGGGTGAGTGCAAAATCGGGAAAAGCGGTTACCGGGAAGACCCTTTCCGTCCGGTAAATTTTCCACCGCTCAGTCGGATTTGCCGCAGTCCTTAAGGCAACTCCGAGGCATCCAACATTCCACCATGAGCGCGTCCACCAGTGGCCAGGGGCCTGCAGCCGAGCGGTTCGGTCCCTACATCGAGGAGCTGCAGGAGTTCTTCGCCTCCTCCTGCCTGCGCTACGGCACGCCGGAAGACATCCTCGACCTCACCGAGCGGGTGGACTCCTCCTCGGCCTTTGCCGAGGACCTCAGCTCCATGGTGCGCTCCATCGTGCTGCGCGAAGGCGGTGCTCTGCCTCACTCGCAACTGCTGGAGATTCTTGCCCTTGCCATCGGCGGCCCGCGCATGGACCACGCCGCCCAGCAATTCAGCCAGCCGCTGCGCTATCTGCTCTCGTTCATCGGTGGCGTGCTGCGCCGCGCCTGGAATGAGCCTCCCGGCGACGCACCTCGCACTGCCCAGCACGCTCCGGTCGACTATCCCCGGCAGCATCATCAGGCCGAAATCGTCCCCTTCCCAGTCCGACCCCGGGTGAGTGGCGAACGCTTCGGAAGCCAGGCTGCCGGCATCTCTGCCGCCGCCGACCGCGCCGCCCACGAGGGCGGAACCGGTACCCGATTTGGCGAGAACGAGCAAAGATTTGGCCACGTCAACGACAGCTTCTCCAGCGCCGAGCCCTTTGCTGAAGGCAGTTTCGATCCCGACGAAAGTTCTGTGAGTGCAGCGGAAACCTACACCGGCGATTCCGGGGAAGACGATCTCCAGTCCGGCGAAGCACCCGGACCACATATCGTCCGCCCCACGCTCGCCACCGCATCGGCCCCCGAGTCCTTGCACGAACATCTCCGGCACCAGCGCAGCATCCCGGACCCGGTAGGCGAGCCCACCCCGGCAGAGCGCTCCGCGCTCGACCCCTCAAGCCCGGCGCGCGAAGCCATCGAAGATCCCGATCTGCCCGGCTCCAGGGACGAAGACCTCAGCCCCGCCGCAGCCGCGCCCTCTCCGGAGTTCCCCACTCCTTCCTGGCAGCGCGCCGCCGAGGCCGTACGCAAAGGTGAGGTGGTTCCCGTCATCGCTCCTGCTGTACCGCAAAGCCCGCAGCTGAACTCGCAGCCAAACCCGCAGCCCAGCCCGGCTGCTTCCGCGAATCCCGCCCCCCGCTTTGCAGCGCCAGCCAGCGCCTTTGAGCCGGTGCGCAGCCAGCCGCCCGCGCCTGCGTTCATGCAGTCCACCATGCGGCCGTCCTCCAGGCTCAACCCGGAGATCCCGCCGGCGCACATCCTCTCCCCATCTTTTAAGCCGCGGCTGCCGCGTACGCCCGCCGGCATCCTGGTGGCCGGAGCCGCCATGCTGGTTGTGGCCGGGATCGTAGCTGCCTCGGTGAATCGCACCACCGAGCTGGTCGGCAAGCAATTGCCGCCGTCTCAAACCGCCCCTTCGGCCGCTGCCGCCGTTCCCTCCGCGAGCACCGTCGCCGCGAAGCCAGCCGCAGGCCTACAAGCTGCATCCGCTGCTCCGGCTCCTCGCATGCGCCGCGTCGTATCCACCGACGACGACGAGGACTCCGACGTCGCGCCGCCCTACAGCACTCCGATCCCCGGCTCTCCCACCGTCAGCCAGGAGCTCCCAGCCAAGCCGAGCCCGTACGTCACTCCGTCTGCCGCTGCTTCCGAAGTGCATGCCGCGCGGCCTCCTTCGAACGAGGTAGCCTCCACGGGCCCCATTCCCGCGCCGCCCGCCACCCCGGGCCATGAGATTCAGCAGTCCTACGTGGGTGCCTCACCGGCAATCCACACCTATCGCGACCCTGACTCCGCCATCGTCGGAGACTTCCGCGGCACACGTCCCATCGTGGAGCCACGCATCCGCAACGTAGATGTCTCCTCCGGCACCATGGGCGGCAATCTCATCTCCGCGCCCACGCCGGATTACCCCACGCTCGCGCGTCTGGCCCACGTCAGCGGCGAAGTCGTCATCCAGGCGGTCGTCGGACGGAACGGCAACGTGCTCGCCACCCACGTCCTCAGCGGCAATCACCTGTTGCGCGGCGCGGCTCAGGATGCAGTCCGGCGCTGGCGCTTCAAGCCCTATCTGATGGACGGCCGCGCGGTCGAGGTCTCCACCATCGTGACCGTCCGCTTCAACCCGCACGGCTGAGAGCCGGCCCCCTAAATCAACTTGCAGGCAGTCAATTGGTAGACACCCCTCGCGGGCGAGCCACCCACGCAGCCAGCAGGCAGAACTGCGCGGCAAGCAAGGATTCCAACACGAGATAAAACATCCTCTGCCCGGAGTGCGGAGCCAGCGCCAGCATCCCCGCCGCCAGCACCACCAGGCACACGACCGCTGCCAGGTACGCTGCACGCCGCGCCGGCGCTGGACCGGCAAGCCGCGCATGGCGCAACTGAACCGTTCGCGCAGGAACGCTCGCCGCCACCCGCGCCGCGAAGTCTTCCGGAATCCGGACCTCCGGAGCGCGCTCCAGCGCCTGCACGATTCTCAAGTCGAGCACGTCCTCCGCCTCCTCAGCAGGCCGTGTGCTCTCGCGTGAGCCGGTCCGCTCTCCTCGCTGCCGCCCATCCTCGAAAGCTCTCACTGGTTCGGACATAATGCACTCCTGGTCTCCAGGCTCGGACCTCTCTTCGACTCTCCCTTAGGCCCGGCTTCCACCTCGTTCGGCACGCCTCGTGCCGGTTGGACGCCATCCGGCGGCTTTGGGTTTAGCCGCCGCGCTGCAATCGCCTCCCGCAGCCGCTTGCGCGCGCGGTGTAGATGCGTTCTCACTGTGCCGAGCGGCATCGCCAGCACCTCGGCGATCTGCTGATAGCTGCGCTCCTCCTGGTGATACAGCACCAGCACCCGCCGCTCTACCGTGCTCAGCCGCGCCAGCTCTTCGTTCACCATCCCGGCAAACTCGCGCTCCTCCATCTGCTCGTGAGCGTTCGCGCCCCCATCAGCCAGCCGCTCCTCCAGCGGATATTCCGGGTCATCCGTCAGCGAGACCAGCGGGCGGTCCTCGCGCCGCCGCCGCTTCCACTCATCCTGCGCCACGTTCACCGCAATGCGGTACAGATACGTCGATACCAGCGCCTCCCCGCGAAAACTGGGCAGCGCGCGAAACATCCGCAGAAACACCTCCTGCGCCAGGTCATCCACCCGCTCCAGCGAGCCCGTCAGCCGAGCCAGCGTACGGAATACCATCCCCTGATGCTCGCGCACCAGTTGTTCGAACTCGGCAGTGGGATCGGCAGTCAGGATAGCGTTCACGGGCGCTGCGCTTACGGCCCGGTTAGACCGCCACGGCAGAAGTAAGTTTCATGTTCAGGGCTGAAACTTTACCACTGCCCTTCTGTCTAAGGGTTCCGAAGCGGAGACACCGCCGCACCCAACCGCGAACGCATCATGCGCAGGATTGCAGCGACCGAATCCAATCAGAAGGAGAACCACAGATGGATATCTCAGCCGTTATAACCGCGCCCATGATGATCCCACTCGCCGCATTGGGCATCGGGGCCATCGCCGTCGTCGGGAATATCATCACCGGAACCCACTCCCAACGCCTCCGCGCCGAGCAGCGCATGGCCATGGTCGCCCGCGGCTTGAGGCCCGAGGAGATCGCAACCCTGCTCGACAGCCCCGCCGAGCGCGAGCGCGGCGGAGAGATCAAGGACCCCATGCGCAGCCTTGCCAACTCCCGCCGCGCAGGAATCATCCTCTTGTCCATCGGCTGCGGCCTGATCGTCTTCTTCATCCTGCTGGAACAGATCCTCAGCATCCGCCGGATCTATGCCGGAGCGGCTTCTGGCCTGATACCCGTCGTCATGGGCATTGGCTTCCTCATCGACTACGCCTTGCAGAAGCGCGACCTGGCCCGCTTCGGCCTGGAGATGGACTCCAGGCCGTAAGCGGCAGCCAGCTTCGCCCTACTGTGCCTTTCTCTCGTACTTGTTCGGAGCACCCGGAGTCGGCAGAGCTCCCGCCACTGAAGTGCCGCTCGCGTGCGCCGCGCTCAGCGGAGCCGAAAGCGTGATGCCCGACCCGGCCACCTGCACCCCAGCCGCATGCGCATGCGTCAACGGAGCCGTAACCGTAATGCTGGCTCCTTGCCGCATATTTGCAGACGCGACCACCGCAGTCTCCTCATTCGCACCGCTGTCGATCACCACGTGGCTTCCCGGCGCGAAGCCGAATGCGCTCGCCACCGGAATCACCGTTGCGCCCGCAGCCGTCGCATTCTCGGCCGTAGTCGCTCCAGCGGTCCCGACGGTAGCAATCGTCGCCGACTGCTGCTCCGCCCCGCTGCCGATCAGCACCGTCTCACCCGGCGCGAAATCCGCCACGCTCGCCACCTTGATATTGGTCGAGCCCGGAGTCGCCGGGGCCGCCAGCGTCGTCGCCGGCTGCACGATGAAGTCGTCGCAATTGCTGTCCGTATCCGCTCCATCTGGGTAGCGGCCCGCGCTGCGATTGATCGCGTTGATCTGCACCGCTCTTCCGAAGCCGCCATTCCGCGGCGCCGGAGTTCCCGGCGAAGTCACGCGGCAACCGCCGTGTCCTGCGCCTGACTCCGCCTGATATCCCTCGGCCGCCCACGGATCCACCATCAATCCATAGTTCAGGCTGTCGACCACTAGTCCCGCCGCATCGCGCAGAATCATGCTGCCCGCGCTGCCCGAAAGCTCCGGCCCGCCAAACCACTGGTTCGGCTCCGGCGATCCCTGATAGCCCGCCGTCGTCACCTTCGCATCCCGCACCACGGCATCGATGCCGTGCGCGCTGCCCAGCGCCCGGTCCAGCGTGATACCCGTGCCCAGCGCCTGCACCGGCTCGTTGCTCGAGTGCGCAAACGCCGTCGCCGGCTGGAACGTCACTCCCGTCCCACGATCGCTGAACGGCAGATTCGCCGAGTGGTTGAACTTCAGCGGTGCTGCCAGCTCCAGCCCCGTTCCCGGAGCCACCGCGCTCTCGCCGTTGATGTGCTCCTCCTGCAACGCCGGCGTGAAGCTGATCCCCGTGCCCGTCGGTCCCGCGGTTCCCACGCTCGTAATCGTCACCGTGACCCGCTTCGCCGGAGTGCCCAGCAGCAGCTTGTCTCCCACCGCCAGCCCGTTCACCGTGCGCACCTTGATGTTGGTCGCGCCCGCCGCCGCATTGCCAATCAGAGCCGTGCGCCCCGACTGCGTGCCCACCTTGGTCACCGTCACAGTTTCGATGCCGTGTCCCATGCTCGCCACATCCAGCCGGATCTTGTCCCCGACCGAAATGTTGCTCACATTCGTGACCTTGATGTTCGTCTCGCCTTGCTTGGCATCGGCCGCCAGCAACGCCTGCGTGCCCGCCTTACCCACCGCGGTCACCGTCGCCACTTCATACTGTTCGCGGCCAAGTCCCACCGCCGGATACTTCGCTCCGTATCCCAGCGCGATCTTCTGTCCCACCTCGAACCCCGCCACGCTCGTCACCGGCACATTGGTCGAGCCCGCCGGAATCGTAATCACCGGACCATCCGGCAGCGGCTGCCACAGCGTGGTGCTCGGGCTGGCTGCCGATCCCAGCGTCGCAATCGTGCGTGTCTCCGCACCTGCGCCGCTGTCAATCGAAATGCTGTCGCCCGACGACATCCCCGCCGTGCTGCGCACATGGATTGTCGTGTCACCCTTCTTCGCCGCCACCGCCAGTCCCGAGTTCGAAATGCCCAGCACGTAAAACCCGTGCGAAGCAATCTTCGTGCCCGCCGGAAGCTTCACGTCGGAGAACACCGCCTCCTGCGTCGCATGCTCCGTCAGCGTCCAGTTCGACACGTCCACCGCACCCGAGCCCGCGTTGTACAGCTCAATAAACGAGTCCGACATATTATTCGGCGGTCCCGAGCTCACCCGGAACTCATTAATCTTCACCGGGCTCACGTTGCGCACCTTCTCCGCAGTCGAGTCGGACATCTTCGCGCCGCTCTCCGCCCAGCGCGCATTTGCCACCAGGTCGCCGTTGAACGCAGCCGCCCCTGACGTCACCTTGAAGGTCGCGCTCGCACTTGCTCCCGGAGCAATCGGCCCGGCAATCGTGGTCGAGTTGCCGCCGCTCTGCGCCGCAACCGCCCACTGCTTCGGAGCTGCCAGGCTCACCTGGACGTCAGACACCGGCGCGCCCGTCGTATTCGTAAACGTCACCATCGCTTCCTGCGACGACCCCGGAGTGAACGTCTGCAATCCCGTCGGCTTTGCCGCCGCCCCAGGAGCCGACAGCGTCAGCCGCGGCGCCGCATACTTCGCCTCCACCACATTCGCCTGCACCTGCTGGTCGGTCGCGTCGGTCGGGAACGTGCCGCCCTTCGTCACCGCGCCCTCGTAAAACGTACCCTGCGAGCCGACGCTGTTGTCGCCGCCATTGCCCAACAGAATCGCTCCCTGCTTGCGCATCGGGTCATACAGCCCATCCACGCGCGGCCCGTTGAACATCACCTGCAACTGGCCCTGCTGCGAGTCGCCGCCCATCGAGGTCCAGTGGTGCGGCTCGCCCTTCGCCATTGCCGTCACAAACCGCCACTTGATATTCGGCAGGTCCGCGCACAGCTTCCCCTTCTCTGGGGACGAGTTCACGCAGCCCACCAGGTTGTTCTCCTGGTCCGTCATCACCCACGGTCCCGGAGGATTGCCGTGATACCACGAGGTCGCATTCCCGAAGTACGTCGTCTCCATCGTGCCCGCATCGTCGTCGCGGCTGTCGATCTCGGCGTTGCCATAGTCATAGCAGCAGCCCGAGTTGTAGTGGTGACCATTGACCACCCAGTACTGACCCTCCGCCTGGTCGTCCACCGCCGTGCTCTTCGGGTCGTCCTCGCGCATGCCCATGCCTGGCTCAATGAACACGCCGTAGGCCTTGTGCCCCATGATCGTGATCGGAGCCATATCCGCCACCGAGATGTTGTTGAACCCGCCCATCGCCGGCCCGCTGAACGCGCCGCGCGGCGGCTGCGTCAGGTCGTTGTGTGTGCCCGACTGGTCATAGATCGTCGAAATCCAGCAATAGGTGTTCGCGCAGAATGCATCCTGCTTGGTCGCATCGGCATATCCGCCGTGGTCCGCGCCCGAAGGCTGCACCACACCGATATCCAGCGTCTTACCATCCGACTGCCGAATCACCTGGTACAGCGGGCCGTTGTACCCGGCATAGAGCGCCCGCGTGGTGCTGTGCGCCGCCACGCACGGATCGCCCGCGGCTGCATAAATGTCACACGGCCCCTGCGGCCTCCCCGACGCGCTCGCCGCGCCACGGCTGCCTGCAGCCTGCGCTAGCGTAAAGGTCGCACCAATCGCCATCAACGCCACGGCACACACACCTGCTACTTGATTTCTAATTTTCATTGGGTTTCTATCGGCCTCGCCTGTTTGTATTTCGGCAACTCAAAATTGCACGGATTCCCGGCACATGGAATTCTCAGGCTTCGCGATAACTCTGGCAAGTAAAGGCTGCTGCAGGCCATCGCTCCCACACAAACCGCGACTGGATCGGCGGATGATCAACTGCAGTGCTTAAGGGCACGGCTTCAGCCGCTGAGGTCCGCCCTTCAGCCGCACACACACTTTGTGTGGTCCTCATTTCATAGCTGGAACGGAAACGAAATTGTGACGGGTAATCCGCTCACTTTGGTAATGCAGCCCGGGCGCGGACGATGTAAGGCTGCATCTGTTCTACGGTCGAAGCGCCGTGAGCCGCCGCGTCGGAGGCGCCCTGCCAGTTCGCATCGGCCACCATGAAGCTCCGGGTTTTCTCGTAATACAAGGCCAACGCGCGCATCAGTTCATCGCGCTGCTCGGGAGTCACGCGCACCGTGGCGCCGGAATCAACCGAAACTCCGAGTCGGTCGGCAACGGCTAGGAAATCCTCACCGGCTCTCGTGCGGTCATCATTCCTGCGCTCCTCCATTTGAGCGTAGAAATCGACTCGGTCCCACCCCTCGACCTCGCCGTTCGGCAGCACCGCAACCAGTTGCGATGCCTTTGCAGCTGGCCAGGCTGCATCTTCAGGCCGAAGGATCGCTGGAAACGGAGGGCGATCGGGAAGAACAAAAGTCACAAAGCCGCCTGAGGCAGAGGCTGCACGTCCGCGCTCCAGCCCCGCGCGATACCAGTCTGTCATGATGGCAAATTGCTTGAAGTTCGCCGTGATCAGAGGAATGCGTCGCTCTACCTCAGCGCGCAGGTCTTCTTCCAGCTTCCGGCGCTCCTGTCGATGGTGGAAGTACTCCACCGCCTGCTCCAGGCTGACAGCGATGATCAACCCCAGCACGATCGTGGCGATGTGAATGAAAAAGTCTTTCCAGGTGCTGGCCGCGTGGTGGGCCGGATGTACGTCAAGCATCGGGTCGTGCTCCTTCGTTGCCTCTGGAACGGGTGTCGTCCCAGTCGTCCCGTCGTCGCTCCCAGACGCCACCAGCAATCACCGCCGACTTATCCGCAAGCGGCAAATCTTCCGGAGTTTCCGGTGTCTCTGGCATAGGCATTCTGGGGGCGGCGGTTCAGGCAAGAATAGCAGCGATATCTGCGGCCAGTGAGGAACCACGAAGACTCAACCGTAGTGCTCAAGGGCACGGCCTTGGCCACAACGGCTTCAGCCGTGCCGCAGGTCACCGCCGCCACGCCGCCTCAGCCGCTGAGGTCCATCTCAAAATTGCACGAATTCCCGGCACATGGAATTCTCAGGCACTCAGCGACGTCTGCAAGCACCCACAAATCGTTGCCGGATCAGGAACGGGAATCAGCCCACTTCCTGCGCAGCCACAGGACCACCAGCCCTAGCAGATACCACCACACAGTGCCGACCGTTCCCCACAACAGCATGGCGGACTGCCAATGACCCTCCCAGATCATGCCGAAGGCTACAAAGGAGAGAGGAAAATCTGCGATCAGCAGAGTGTCAAACAATATCGCCACCGGCCCCACGACCGATGGGTGCTCCTGGACGAGGAAGATCGCCCACATCAGCGCGAACAGGCCGGCATGAATGCCTGGCGCGATCCATGCAGATCGACGCAGGCTCATCCGCGCTCCTCTCGATCTTTATTGGCTTCTATCGGACTAACCTGTCCCATTTACAGGAATTACGCTCTTCTTTTTTGGAGTGCAAAGTAAATCCAGCACCCCACCACAGAGCCGACTACGCCTGAGAGAAAATGCAAAACCTCATGAGAATACATATATTGCCACCTCAGTTCATTCCATACATGCCACAAGTGATGGGTTATGAGAAACGTAACCAACCAAGCCGGAGCTGGTCCTCGCCATGCTTCATCAAGCAGGGAGAGTACGCCCAACAGCGCAAGAACGAAGATCAGTGCATCCGGGAAGAGGCGAACTTTCATGTTGAGCTTGATCAATTTCGGACTTCGAACGATTGTCGCCAATCCACGATTTATCGCAAAGTAACTTCCAGGTTGCCGGTGACTCTCCCGAGGCATCTTTTCAGGGTCTTGCGTGGCGCACCTCTACAAGCGAACAGCGGCGTTGGACTGTCTGCGGATATGGCTGGTTACCAAAGAGCATGTCTTCTGAATGTATCTTTGCTGTCCCACCGGTGAACAAACCGATCTCAGCCCCATTTGCGATACACTCGGCTTCTCCGGGCCACCCACTTGATTTCGCACACGCATGACTGAGCACGCCCCCAACCCGATTGCCGCCGGAACGTTAGTCGACTCCGGTCTGGCCGCACAGTCTGACGCTGAGATCCCTCCACACCCCGATCAGCCTCCAGTTGCCAGTCAGCAAGCCGCAGAAACTTCCGTTGAGGATGCTGCTCCTATGATCGACGTTCACCCTCCGCACCAGCCAGTCCACACCTGGAAAGACTTCCTGATTCACATGAGCGCCATCTGTCTCGGCCTGCTCATCGCCATCGGCCTCGAACAAACGGTCGAGTACCTCCATCACCGCTTTCAGGCGCGTGAGGCCCGCGCAAGCATCCAGCAGGAGCTTGCAGAGAATGCCCGCGTCGTCCAGCACAATTGGACCAAACTAGGGGCAGACAAGGCGGAACTGGCAAAGGATATGGACGTGCTGAACTCCAACGCGCCGGATGCTCAGGCGCTCTCACTGATCCAATACTCCTGGTATCTGCTGCGACAGCATGACGAGGCGTGGAACGCCGCCAAAACAGATGGCTCCATCGCGCTGATTGCACCACAAGACATAGGGGAGGCAAACTACTTCTATTCCAGCAGCAGCGAAACTCTCCCCGTCCTCTTCGCCTATATTGCGGACATGGAAACTGCTGCAGCTATCGTGGACCATGCCCGCATCGCCGGCAGACTCGACCAGTCGGAGCGCGAACAGCTTCGTCTGCTAACTGCATCCAGCATCGGCCGAGCGAACTTTCTTTACGAGGTCGCCCATTACCAGTCCGAAGCCCTGAAGAACAGCAAGCTGAATCATTGAACCACGGCTCTACGACCTCTCAAGAGATCACGTGTTATGCATTCTCCGCCATATCACTGCGCACAGCCTAGCTATCCAGTAGTAAACCAGCGCGTTTGTGACCACAAAGAGAATGCCACCCACGACCCCTGCTGCACCTTCGCTGTCGCCATGCACGCCGTTCAGCAACAGGAAGGGAATGGCTCCAATGAAGGCCGGAACCAATACCCAGAAACCAATGCTGTAGACCTTCAGAGCTATCCACCCCTGCACGAATGCGACGAGCGCGCAAATCACAAATAACTTGATCTTGCCAGATCGCTTCACGGGACAGATCGTAGCAGGATTGACCGAAAACGCGACTGGGGTGGTCGGTCGCCTATAACCGACGCTACTATCTTTTGAGGTTGCCTGGCGCATCGCTACACCGCATCGACCCTGCAGTGGGATTACCCTGGCGACACGCTGGTCATTACGCAGGGAGATTCTTCAGTTCCGAATACACCTGCGCCAACCCCTGAGCCTTCGACGCTCTATTTGCTGGCAACGGGTGTGTTGGGATCAGCGGGCATGGTTCGCAGACGCTTCGCGTGATTTGGGCTTGCGTGCATCGCAAACGGGTGCGAATTCGCTCCACACCCGCACGCCTCACCCGAATGGCGCGTCCACTCCGGCCCGAACAGAGCGCCGCCTCCCGCCTCCGCGCCTACACGCCTGGTGAGAAGTAGCGCGATAGCATGGCTTACGTCTTCCGAGCCTTTTGATTGAAACAAGAAGTCGCTCCGGACATTCTGAATGGTAACTTCCGGTTTGCCGGTAATACGGGCCGCAACAAAGGATGACGCCAGTCTTAGTGATCGAGGTGATCGATCTCGAACGGGATACGAGGATTGTCCTCGTTCAACAGCCTGCTTCTCTCCGGCTTCGCAGGGTCATATCGTACCCGCACTGTAGTTAGAGAATCGATCACATCTCCAACTTGGTTAATTTCATGGTCTCGGATGGGCGCCCCGGTCGCCGAACCATCATGTGCTTGCCCGTTCGCCTGATATGTATATTCCAACAACGGAAGTGTGGGCAGCCCGTAGGAAGTAGTGAATCTCGTAATCGCCCCATCGGCAACATGCAACGAAGAGCCTCATCGCGTCGGCGCTCTCTGCGCACGGTGCGAACAATCGAGGCAATGATGTTGTCGATAAACAGGCCCATTGGGCAGAAATTATAAGGCCTGTCGCAAACCCAACACTGTGTTTGGCGGTTTGTCGCCAACCCGGACGTTATCCAGCTTTAGCCGTGCCGCAAGTCGCCGCCCCACGCGGCTTCAGCCGCTGAGGTCCGCTCTTGAACCGCACTCACAAGTGGCCGAATGCTCGCGGCATTGACTTGGCCCTCACATGGGCGGCGAGTCCCTCAGTTCGAAATGGCCGCAATCGCCGTAATGATGAGGCACGCGGAGGCGCCATAGTAGAAGGCGAGCGCGAACCAATAATAGATAGGGTCTTTGGTGCGGCTCCAAGTCACCGCGCACAACCAAAGTCTTCCCGTAACCGTCACGTGTATGGCGACAGACATGAGAAGCAGCGAAAGAGCCAATGTCCAGAATGGATGCCGCTCGAAACTGTCATCATGCATTAATTGCCCATGCTCTCACCTAGTCCGCCACGGTAGCGATTCCCTCAAAGCGTGAGCCCAAACTAAAGCTAAATCGATACTTTACGGTACCCTGGGCCGGGTGGAGAATGGACGCTTTGAGGAGTTACATGAACGCGACCCAAATCGTCTCCATCTGCTGTCTCGTACTTTCAATTCCACAAGGCATTTCTGCCTACCTCCAATTACTAGATCGCTATCGCCCTTCCGCTCAAGAGGCAAGTGTTGGGCCTTCTAGAAAGGACCATATATTCACGGCTTGGCTGCTGCTGTTGGCCGCTCTCGGCACCATAGGGCTGGGATTCTGGATTTGGTATCACCCTGCACGGCCAGATCTGGTCGAGAAGAAGGTCTATATCCACCAGCAATGTCCGCCCGCCCAGCAAACCACTCGGGGAGCGTCCACGCGGGGAAATCAGGCACCAATAGTTACGGGGAACGGGAACACATTCGATAATGGAAGTGCCTCCAAACCTAAGCAGTAAGAAAGCGTGTCTTCGATGAAAGCTGCTGTGCTCATGTTCTTTATTTGCGCTGCCGCCTGGGGTCAGAACAATACGACTACCAACGCCAAGACCGCTGGAAATTGCAGTCCTATAGTGACCGGCAATGACAACAAGTTTTATTTCAGGTACTGCGGAAATGATCCAGACCAAGAGAAAAAAATTATTGAGATATTGAATGCCGTGTCAGCGTCCGAGGCCAAGCTAAATGCGGTGGTAGAGGCCATCAAGCCCCCGAACTTTGTGATTTTGTCTTCAGGACCTAGCGCCACACCCTCCGGCACCAATCCGCGTGCCTCGGTGAAGTTTTATATTGATGGACCGGACGACAGAGGACAAATCGAGCTTGTTTGTGATCGTGCATGCAGTCCAGTTGCGGCGTGTGCCTTAGAGGGAACAAATACAACTCTGTTGGCGACGGTTTCAGATAACCCAAATATCGCGGCCTTCCTATTCCGCCGCCAGTTTCCTCCACTGACACAGTGCGAACTGACCGTGGAATCACGGGATTCAAAGCCCGTAAAGCTGACGCTCATAACCTTCTCTCGGAGATTGCAAGGGTTGGTTCCTACAGCCGCCCAACCAGGAAGTTTCGTAAAGGCCGGAGGGGCAAGAATGCAATGAAGCACGAATATCTCGAAGGTCTGAAAGGACTGGAACGATGATCTCGGTGATTCGCTTTTGTTTGAACAGCCAACCACGGTCGGCCGCAAGTGCTGTCAAGCTTTTTAGACCGAACAATCTCGCAACCCGCCCATAATCAGCCACATACATTTCGCCGCACATGCAACAAATCCCCACCCGATCCGGTATACTTAAATTAGAGAGAAATTTCCCCACAACCCCGCCTATGGCGGGGTTGACTAGTTTATGACTCCCGTTGACGACTTCGTGACCTCCTCACCCTCCAACCCAGTTAGACCAATCAATCCAGACACTTAGCTGTTAACCAGAAGATGACTCCCGGGGTGGGGGGAGGGGGGTCAAGGCACCCGCACCAGGTGCCCCCGCACCAGCCGGAACCGCTCCCCGCGCCACACCACCATATCCGACGCGTAACTCCAGGCCCAGAACACCAGCCCGAAGCAATCCCGCAGCGGAATCAGCCAGATATCTCGCAGCACCTGGGGGTCCCGCAGCACGCCGACCCCAACCGTCAGCGCCACCGCAATCCGCGCCAGCAGCACCAGGCTCAGCAGCGTGAAGCTCCACAGGTCGAACCCCGAAGCGATGCAGTTCAGCACCGCCCACGGAATGCAGTACGTCACCCCCAGCCCCAGGTAACCGAGCCGCCGCGAATCCCGCGTCGACCGCGCCCAGCGAAGCTGGTGGTCCCAGAAACCGCGGAAGCTGTACGCCGGCACCGACGTCTCCACCGTCTCCGCCGCCAGCTCCACCCGGTAGCCCGCCGCCGCAATCCGCGCGCCCAGCTCGTAGTCGTCGGCCAGCACATTCAGCAGCGGCTCCAGCCCGCCGGCTGAGTCGAGCGCCTCGCGCGAAAACGCCAGCGTCGACCCCAGCCCGAACCGGATCCCGCCCTCCAGGTACCGCGCCGCCAGCACCCCGGGCAAAAAGTCGGTCGAAATTCCCAGCGCCTCCAGCCGCGCCCACACCGTCAGCCCCGCGCCCTCCGCCGCCGTCCGCCCCAGATAAGGCGCCGTCACCAGCCCCACCGGATCCCCCGCCGCGCCAAACCGCCCCAGAATCCGCGTCAGATAATTCGGCCCCACCCGGATGTCGGAGTCGCTGATCACGATGTACGGATAGCGCGCCTCGCGCAGCAGCTGAATCAGGCTGGAAACCTTGCCCGAAGTCCCCAGCCGCTCCCCGCACTCGATCAGCCGGATTGCGCACTCCGGGTGCTCCGCCTCCAGCCTGCGGATCTCCGCCACCGCCGGATCGTCCAGGCTGCCCACGCCGAACAGCAGCTCGAACCGCCCCGCATACTGCTGCCGGCAATGACTCACAAAACCTGCATACATCTGCGGGTCTACGCCCTTCAGCGGCTTCAGAATGCTGACGTCCGGCGCGAAACCGGAGGGCGCCGCAGCCCGGGCGTCGCGCTCGAACCGGCGCGCAGCATACAACGCCAGCAGCATATAGATCAGCCCGCCCACCGTGAGCAGCGCGGTCAGAACCTCGACGGCAGTCGCCATCCACTCAGTCTACCGTCCGCAGCCGCGGCTACCGCCGCAGCGCCCAGCGCACCGACCACGGCGCCAGCCGCACCGGCGTCTGCTGCTCGCCTTCGAGCCAAAGAAGCGCGCCCTCCGGCTCAGCAAAATCGTTGGTGCTGTCGCGCAGGTTGGCGTCGAGTGTCAGCCGCGCATTTTGATCGAGCGTCCAGCGCGCGGTGAACGCGCCCGGACCGCGCAGCTCGTACTCGCCGCAGCGCTCACACAGATTCCGCAGCAGCGGAACAATCTGCTCCCGCCGCCCCGTGAGGATGCGCCGGTACCACTCGAGCCACTCCGCATGCCCCGGCTCGGCGAGCTCCTCCCAATTCAGGTGCGAGACCAGAAACGCCTCCGGATCGGTCGGATCAGGCATGCGTTCGCGGTCCGCCTCCTCCAGATGCAGCTCCCGCTTCACGAACTCCCAGCGGCCGTTGCGGATCTCCTCCGCCATCCCTCCTGAGAACTCGCCAAAGAACTGAAACGGCGTCGACGCGCCCCACTCGTCTCCCATGAACAGCATGGGAATCTGCGGCGCGAGCAGGTAGATCGCCGAAAGCGCGCGGTTGATGCGCAGCGGCGCCTTGGCATACGCGCGCTCCCCGGCGAGTTGATTTCCCACCAGATCATGCGTCTGCAGAAACGAGATGTACGCGGTCGGAGGCACCCGGCACTCCGCTTGCGCGCCCCGCTCGTCCTGCTCCGTCCGGCCGCCGTAGCCCTCTGCAACCATGCGCGCGATGGTCTCGGTGAGCTTCTGCACTCCTCCCTGGCGCGCGGTTTCGGTTTCATCGCCCAGCTCGCGCAGGTGCGCCATGTCGTGGTTCCACTGTGCGCTGCAGAGCGACGGCCTGCCCGCGATGTCGCGGATCAGCCGCGTGGCGGCGTTGCGTTCGTCTTCCAGAATCAGGTGAATCTCGCGTCCACCGGCAGCCGTGTGCAGCCGCTCCGCCAGCTCATCGAGGATGTGGCGATGACTGGCGTCGCGCAGGTCGTGCGAGGCGTCGATGCGCAGCCCGTCGACGTGAAACTCTTCGATCCAGTAGAGCGCGTTGTGCAGGATGAACTCGCGCACCTCAGCCGCACCCTCGCCATCGAAGTTGGGCGGCTTGCCCCAGGGCGTGTCGTGCAGCGGACTGAGGAACTGCGGCCAGTAGCGCGGCAGCATGTTGCCCTCGCGGCCGAGGTGGTTGTAGACCACGTCGAAGAGCACCATGATGCCGCGGGCGTGCGCCGCGTCCACCAGCGCCTTCAGATCTTCGGGCCGGCCGTAGGCCGAATCCGGCGCGTAGAGCAGCACGCCGTCGTACCCCCAGTTGCGCCGGCCGGGAAACTCTGCCAGCGCCATCAGCTCGATGCCGGTGACGCCGAGGCGCTGGAGATGATCGAGCTTCTCGACCGCGCCCCGGAAAGTTCCGGAGGGTGAGAAAGTCCCGACGTGCAGCTCGTAGAGCACGGCTTCGCTCCACGGCCGTCCGGCCCACGCCGCATCGGACCAGCGATACGCGCAGGGATCGATGATCTCACTGGGCCCGCAGACGTCCTCCGGCTGGTAGCGGGACGCGGGGTCCGGGATGCGGACACCGTCCGGCAGCACGAACTGATACCGCGTGCCCGGCCCTGCTGCCGCGACGGTGTGCTCGAACCATCCGTTGCCGCAGGGCTGCATGGGAGTGGCGCTCGAGCCGCCGAGCTCCAACTGCACCTCTTCGACTGCGGGCGCGAACAGTCGGAAGCGCGCGCCTGCCTCGGTCAGCTCGCAGCCGAACGGCATGCGGTGCGTGCGGCAAACACCCGCAGCCTCGGGGCTGCCTCCTGGAGCTTCCGGTTGCTGGTCCACGGCGGAGTTAGATGCAGAGCCGCCACGGCGAGCCCAGTTCGCAACTTACCGTGCCGCGGATCCGACGCCGGTTCCGGATACTTTCAGGCGAATCCGATAGAGGCCAGTGCGGGTGCACAGGTATAAGGTTTTTCGGTCGTCATCGCCCCAGCCGAGGTTATTCGCATGCTCGGGAGGCGTAATGGTGCCGAGGTGCTTTCCTTCGGGTGAGAGGATCCAGATCCCGTCCGGGGCTGTGACGTACAGGTTGCCCTTCACGTCGACCTTCATGCCGTCGAGAGCAAGGCCGCCACGGGACGAGGTCACTTCGGCGAAGACTTTGCCGTTGGCCAGAGAGCCGTCCGTCTGGACCTCATAGCGCATCACGACCTTGTGAGCGAGGTCCCAGTCGTCCACGTAGAGATATTTCTCGTCGGGTGAGAATGCGATGCCGTTCGGGCCTTTGAGATCCGTGGTGAGCAAGCGAATGTTCTTGCCGTCCGGGCTCACCCGATACACACCGCTGTACGGGAGCTCTTTCTGCGGATCGTCGAAGAGCTTTGGCAGGCCGAATGGAGGGTCAGTGAAGTAAAGCGATCCGTCAGACTTGTAGACCAGGTCATTGGGGCTGTTCAGCCGCTTGCCTTCGTAGCGGTCGGCGAGGACGGTGAGCTGTCCATCCTTTTCCCGGCGAACGATGCGGCGGTTCCCCTGCTGATTGATGGTGAGGCGGCCCTTGGAATCGAGCGTGAGACCGTTGGAGCCCGGCTGGCTGTACTGGGCGACATCTGCGCCGCTGTAGCCGCTGTTTGGCATGAAGACGGAGAGCGTGCCGTCCTGCGTCCATCGATAGATGACGTTCTTGTTTGGATCGCTGAAGAGCAGGTAACCCGCTTCGTGTTGTGTTTTCGGCACCCAGATGGGGCCCTCTGTGAAGAGGAAGCCGCCGGCGAGCTTTTCCACCACGGCATCGGGCGCGACGATCTCGTCCATGGCCGGATCGTCTCGCTGCACCTGCGCCGGGGTCGTTGACCTGGCCGCGACGGGGTTGGCTCGGGGCGGCTGCTGCGCAGGCTGGGCGAGAGCAGGGGCTGCGGATCCGAGCGCGAGGAGCAGGACAATGGATGCGAGGCGAGAGGTTTTCGTCATTTCGATTTCACCGTGCGTTTGCTGCGAGCCATCGTAGCGGATCGAAACGCGGCGAGCTAGTTGCAGATGCAGAAGGTGGAGAAACGATTTAACTGCCGTTGACCATTCGATACACTGGCGCCGCGTTGTGGCGAGTCGTTGGCAACACACATTCGCCCGCAGGTTTGATCGATGAAACTTCTCCGCGAATCATTCGCGGACTCTAACAAATCACAACTCTCCGCAGCATCTGTAAATTCCGATTCTGCTGCTCTGTGAGCCACGGCCCTCTTGCTTTGAGAGTTACAAGATGGCCTCTATTGCTCGGATGCCCTGACAGCTTGTGGGGCCTGAATCTTCACTGCCCAGAAGACGAAATTCTTGCCCGGCTCCAGCACCGTCCAATGTGGAGTGTTAGGCAGGATGTGGATCACATCTCCTTTATGCATGAGGTGATGCGTTCCACCCTCGCTGCGGGACCCGCGCGACTCGCCGCCGGCCTGATCCTTACGATCGACGAGCGTGCCTCCGGTAATCACGTCCGCCTCTCCGTCGATGCAGACCAGAATATCGGACCAGTTGGCGTGCATTTCGCCGATGCCGGTCCTTACGCGCACCATCAGGTTCAGGTAGTTGCCGGGATATCGCTTCATGACGATGCTGGCCGTGCCGTCGGAAGTTGTCTTTGCTTTTTCCAGCAATTCTGGCACGTGCTGAGACATGAAATCGGCCGTGAACTCATCCCCGACGCCCTCCGTGGGCGAACTTTGCGATGCCGTATCGCGCTGCGGCGCCGCTGGGTTCTGGGCCTGCAACTGCAGTCCAAACAAAGCCGCCGTCGCCAATGCCACCCGGATCCACCCATGTCTCATAAATCACCTCGTCGAAATATGATACCCGCAGTACGGATCATGAGAATCGCGCGTAGTTCAGGACGATGTTGACTTGGGGCTCCGGGGATTATGTTCCTGGAGCAGTGCCTGACTTCGTCCTCATGGTGAGTGTGCGATTGATTGACGGTTGCTAGATGCCAGGATCTGTTTTGATTTTCAGACTGAAAGTGTGAGAACTGAGTAAGACCGCGCCGGCAGGTTCACGCTCATCTTCGATCCGACGGAGGGACTTGCCACTGTTTGAGGAACCACCTTCTTCGGATCTGAAAAACTGTTGAGTGCCTTCAGGTCGTTGCCCGTGATCGTTTCGAATCCGATGACACGCGATGGTGTGAGATCGTGCCAGTTCAACTCCAGTTCCTGCTCATTCTCCAGATCGCGATTCAGCACAAACAGGGTCGCGGTCTTCTGCTCCGGCTGGTAAGTCGCCATCACGTCGAGGTAGGGGACCTTTCCGAATCCGGGAATCGGAAGCCCAATATCTTCGATCGACTTACCCAGGGAGGCTACTTCGTAACTCGGTCCTTCCGGCTCGATGCTAAGCGCACGTCCGCGGCCGTACTTCAATCCCCATGAGTACGGGTAATAGATTGTATTGCGAAGTATCCCATCCTTGTTGGTCATGATCGGCGCAATCACGTTGACGAGCTGCGCCAAGCAGGCCACCTTCACACGATCAGAGTGCCTCATCAATGAATTGACTAAACCGCCCACGAGCAGCGCGTCTTCCAGGTTGTAAGGCTCCTCTAGCAGATGCGGAGCTCCCTTCCTGTGTCCGTTTACGGCATCGCCGGTCCGCGCACGATACCACACGTTCCACTCGTCAAATGAAAGGAAGAGCTGCTTGCTGGAGCGCGTCTGAGCGCGCACCGAATCGCAAACTGAGATTATCTCCTCAATTTGCCGATCCATGGCAAGGTTCATCGCCATGTATTTCGAACTGTCGTGGCCTGTCTCCTCCGAGTTTCCCCAATAGCGATGCAGCGAGATCCCATCCACAGAGTCGTAGCACTGCTCGAGCACCGTCCGGTCCCACGTGATGTAAGTCGGCATGGACGGCCCGCTCGAGCCGCAGGCCACCAGCTTCACAGTCTCGTCTACTGCCCGCATCTGCCGGGCTGCATCGGCAGCCTTGATGCCGTACTCGCGAGCCTCCATATGCCCGATTTGCCAGGGGCCATCCATCTCATTGCCTACGCACCAGAACTTCACGTTGTGCGGCTTTTCGTATCCATGGGAGCGCCGTAGATCGCTCCACTTCGTTCCCCTGTCTACGTTGCAGTACTCAACCAGCGCCGCTGCATCTTCAGCTGATCCAGTGCCGAAGTTCAACCCGAAGAGCGGCTCCGTCCCGACCTTTCGAGCCCAGGTGATGAATTCATTTGTGCCGAATTGATTCGTCTCCAACGAGTTCCATGCGCGATCCAGCACAACAGGCCTATCCTTCTTTGGCCCGACCCCGTCGAGCCAGTGGTAGCCCGAGACGAAGTTGCCGCCCGGCCAGCGAATGATCGGCACACGCAGGTCGCTTTGATCACGTCGCTCCGGAACCCGTCCGAATCCGCGAATCGTGAGTTCGGATCGTAAATACCCTCATAGATGGCTCGGCCCAACTGCTCCAGAAACGAACCAAATAAATGCGGATTAATTTCGGCGATCTGCCGGTTCGAGTCAATCGTGACACGCGTTAATCGCTGCGTTTGCGCACTCGCAAATCTGCCTACCGCCGATGTCGCCGCGACAAACAGACCAGCATTGCCGGCCTGTTTCAAAAAGCGCCTTCTAGAGACTGCCTTCATCAGATGACCCTTTCGTTTGCAGGAAAGCTCGAAGCTTCCCGCGTTTGCTGCGAGCCATCGTAGCGGATCGAAAGGCGGCGGGCTACTTGCCGATGCAGAAGGTGGAGAAGATGAGGCGGAGGACGTCTTCCGTGGTAGTGGCGCCGGTGAGGGCGTCGAGGCCGCGGAGGGCTTCGTAGAGGTCGAGCAGCAGCATCTCGTGCGGGATGCTCGAGGCGACGGCGGCGTGTGCGGCTTCGAGGCCGCGCAGGGCCTGCTGGACGGCCTGGTGCTGGCGGACGTTGGTCAGCATGGCGGACTCGCGCAGGCCGCGGCGCTCTCCGGCGACGGCTTGGACGATGGCGGCGCGGAGCTCCGCGATGCCCTGGCCGGTCACGGCGGAGGTGCTGATGGTAGTCGCTCGCAGCGGTGGGACGGTGCCGGCGGGTACGAGGTCGGACTTGTTGGCGGCGACGATGACGTCGCGGCCCTCGGCGGCGGCGAGGACGGCGGTGTCTTCGTCGCTGGGCGCGGCGGTGGAGTCGGAACTGGAATCGATGACGAGAAGCACCAGGTCGGCTTCGGCCATGGCTTCGTGCGATTTGGCGATGCCGATGCGCTCGGCCTCGTCGCCGGCTTCGCGGAGGCCGGCGGTGTCGACCAGCTCGACCGGGATGCCGTCGATGGCGACGCGCTCGGTGACGAGGTCGCGGGTCGTTCCGGGAGCGGCGGTGACGATGGCTCGGTCGCGCTCGACCAGCCGGTTGAAGAGGCTGGATTTGCCGGCGTTGGGACGGCCGACGATGGCGAGCCGGAAGCCGTCGCGGACGATGCGGCCAACGGCGAAGCTGCGCTCCAGCTCCTCGAGCGGGGCGCGGATCTCGGCGATGCGGGCGGCGATGGTGGCGGCGGGCATGACGTCGATGTCGTCCTCGGCGAAGTCGATGCCGGCTTCGAGGGTGGCGATGAGGGCGACCAGCTCGGTTTTGACCGGCGCGACCTGGCGGGCGAGCGCGCCGCCCATCTGCCGCGCCGCCAGCCGCGCCTGCTCCAGGGTGGAGGAGTCGATGAGGTCGCCGACGGCCTCGGCCTGGGTGAGGTCGAGGCGGCCGCTGAGGAAGGCGCGCTGGGTGAACTCGCCGGGCTCAGCGAGGCGGGCGCCGGCGGCGCAGCAGGCGCGGACGACGTGCTCGAGCAGGACGGGCGAGCCGTGCATGGCGATCTCGAGGACGTCCTCGCCGGTGTAGCTGTTGGGCGCGGCGAAGAAGGTGGCGACGATCTCGTCGAGGACGCGGCGGTCGGCGAGGTCGAGCAGCTCGCCGAAGCGGGCACGGCCGGGGGCGAGCTCATGCCGGAGCCGGAGCATGGGCTCGGCGATGCCGCGCGCGGCGGGTCCGCTGAGGCGGATGACGCCGATGCCTCCGCGCCCGGCGGGGGTGGAGATGGCAACGATCGTGTCGTGAATTTCGTTCTCCGGCATGGCTTTGAGCAGGATACCTGCGGGCTGCGGGAGCGCCATCGGGTATGGTGGTGCGATCCCCTCCCCCCACCCCGGGAGTCACCTTCTGGTTAACAGCTATGTCATTGATTTAATGGCGGTGGACCGGGTTGGAAGCCAGGGGAGTCATAAAATAGTCAACCCCGCCAGAGGCGGGGTTGCGGTGGAATTTCTCTCTAATTTAAGTATACCGGAATGGATGGGGATTTGTTACATCGGGAGCAAAATGTATGTGGCTGATTCGGGGGTGGTTGTGAGGTATTTGGGGGGTGGAGGGGCTTGACACGGAAACAGTTGATAGTCTCTTTATGCCTCACCCGTGAGGCTCGCGCGCTTGGTTTTGTTGTCCGCCAGATAGCCGTGTCGATCAGGTGCAGCGCTCCGCCCCATAGCTAACGAGTACCAACGGTTTACACGGTGGTCGAGTTGCCGCGTTGATTGGGGCTGGCCCACCGTCACCAAGCGTTTGAGCGTTTGCTGCGCCGATTAAAGCGCGACTACATGATGAGCTTGATAACCACATTCGTGACTAGGTCGTGGATAAACTCTTCCATCTGCAATTGCCCAATTACGACGGACGAGGGGTGGGCTGCCGAGTTCCGCCTCCCTAATTTGGCATCCAGGACCTTGAACTCATCCTTGGTGATGGCGTTGGCGGATCGTGCGATGTCTAAGACTTCAGACTCCTGTAAATCCATTGCAAAATCGTCATAGCCGACTATTGGCTTAGCCTTTGCCTTGGCCCATTTGTTCGGCAGCATCACTTGGTATTTCGCATTGAATGCCGCGAGGTGATGTCTGAGGATGTACTCAAGCAAGTGCGAGTACGCTAAATTCCACGTCATCACCACAGCCGCACGAAAGGCTTTGTGCTCAAAGCAAATTAACGCCTCATTCAGAAACTCGCGCTCGGCGATGTTGGGCAGTTTCGCCGGGAGGTCCGTCAGGATTTTTGCCACCTCTATCGTGCTTTGCCGTGCAAGAAATTCTTTGTCGTACTTCTGCCTGACTGATAACACCAAATAGTAGCCCCGAGCGTCCTTCAGTGCTTCCTTCGGCTTCTTGTTGACAAGCGTCATCATATAGGGGTTCGCATTTGTCGGCTGCGGCTCTGACAAGACGTCGTAGCATCGGCGGATGTCCGCCGCGTTGAACCGGTCCTTGTTCTCTAAGGCGTGGACACACCACCCAAAGAATTTAATCTTCTCCGGGTGGCCCCACTTGTGAAAGTTCGGAATTCTCTCGACGAGGTCTGTTAGTGCTGACAAGGGAAACTATTCCGTACCGTTCATTCCGGCAACCGTCTTGGTTCCATTCCAATTGATTTTGTACAACCCTCGCCCGGACCCCGAGTCCACCAATTTGATGGATTTCAGCAAACGCAGAGGTGCCCCGGCATCCTGGGGCACTTGGGAGCGCCAACCCAAGGATTCATAGGCCGTATAGACGTGATCCACCGTTATCTCTGGGGTGTTCATAAACTCTTTGAACCACTGAGCCACCACAAGGTATTTGTCTTGCTGGCTGGTCGGGTTCTTTCCCGCGAGGTACGCCTCCAGCGGGGTGGAAGCGGCCGTCAGGTCCATATCGCTAAGAAACTGTGGCGCGCGCAGCACCCGCGGCCTCTTCGGCTTGGCGGCTTCGTCGGAGTCGTTAACCTCCGCCATCTCCGCAGCGTCGTCCAATCCCTCAGTGTCGGTAGGGGAGCCCTCGTCCTCGAGCTCTGCCGTATCGGTTGTGCCCGATCTCAGGCCGTTCAAGGTTTTGGGGAGTGCCCGCACTTGTGCATGTTGCTGTGGTGCACGTGAGAGCGCGGCGGCTAAGGACTTCAAACCTTCGGTGACGGATTCATTGACATTCTCCATTTCAATGTCAACGAATCTAAACTTGATTCGGCCACCGGACCCATTGCCGGAAGGCCCCTTGCTCGTACCCTTCGGTGCCATCTTTGGACCTCTACTGGTTAGTTCGCTATGTTAGCACTACTTTCGGGGCACTGTTACAGGAAAACGCGCGGGAATCGCGGGCACATCGAACACAGGTCGTGGGCCACCCGCCCAGGTCTCATACGGGTGCATCTACGGATGCAGGTACATGTGTGGCGCTTGGGGGAGATCCTAGGTTGGTTCGCGGAGCAGTCCAGGTCGGTTCGGCAGTGGGCGGGGCGTCCTAAGGGCGAGCCTTCGGAAGAGCGGGAGCCGCTTCGCGCCGACCGGTTTATGGCACGGCTGAAAGCCGTTGCGGCCCCTGGCCGTGCCCTTAAGCACTACGGTAGGTCCCTGGTGGTGGATGGGCGAGCCTTGCGGCGACACATCCCACTCATGCGCAAGGGCATGAATGGGCACCCAAAAGGATGCATGGGGCACCGCCCTTCTTTGGGTGTCTAAGAAGCTTTCCAATAGTCCTCTCGCTCGCTGCAATGGGACATCACGACACGGCGAACTTTTGCAAGCTGTTCAAGTGCCTGCTTCAAACGAACCTGGGCTTCGTTGGGTTCACTCAGGTGAGTCCCAAGATAGACGAGGTTGAAGACTGCTTCTAATGGATCCCTAAGTTCATTGCAGAAGGCTGCGACGGGATCGGATGGAGCGCGTGAGATCGGAGTAGGACCGGGTTTCGCCATGAGTATGGGATGCAGGGAAAGCCGCCTGGAGGATTTACTCAGGCCTTCGTCCTCTCTTCGGCCTGTTGCCGCTGCGCTGTTATTCTTTCCAAGGCGCTAACGCGCTCAATTCAACAGGAGGTCCTGCCATGAAATTCGACGACTTCGACCTCACCCATTCCTTTCGAACGCAGCAGTAAGCGGCGCAAGGGATTCCCTTCCGAAACCAGAGTGAAACGCGGTCTGCGGATCGTGCATGGAGACAAAGAGCTTTGTGAGAAGCTCGGTCGCAATGACCTGTGTCCGTGTGGCTCCGGGCGAAGCTTTCAAACGGTGCTGCCTTGGGTCCGGGAAATTAGACGGAAGCGCACGCAATTACTTCTTTCCGCGAATAGAGACTGGGAGCGACTCTGCTCCCAGTTTTTGCGTCTGCTTGCGCCTCGCTGGAGAGGCTGAGAGGATGGCTGGCATGAAGTTGCTCCTAGCGATCCTGGCGCTGTCGATGGCGGTGTTCCTGTGGATGGTGTTTCGCAGATAGTAGCGCCGGACGTGATCGGACACGCGGCTCTAGCCTTTCGCGCTTGTACGATACGAGCGGTTGCCGAGGATGTCCCGGTTTCCCTCAGAGGTGGGGTAGGGGCGGTGGGAAACGGGGGCGATGCAGGTGGCTGATTGCGGGTGGGTTGGGGGAGATTCCCGCGAAAGGCGCAGGATGTTTCTGGTGCAGTGGACGGGTCGGCTGTGGGGAAGTGGGGAAACTGGGGGCAGGATGGACGGGGGTGCACCGGGCTTCCTGCTTGTCCGGGTTTGCACAGCCGGGTTTTCTAAATTGGGGACGAGGGTAAGTGGCTGAGTTGGGGGCGGTTGGGCCTGGTTTCCACATTTCCTGCGCGCCTATTACTGCTACTAGGTTTTCTCTTCCTTTTGATATGTATTTAGGGGTTTAGTAGACGGCGACGGCCTTGGTTGTCGGTTATCCGTTCTCAGTGAGGAGCAAAGGCAGAAGCAAGGGCAAAAGCAGATTCCCTTTGGGAATGACAACCAAAAAGGCAGAAGCGAAGGTGGAGGCATGGGCGAAGGCAGGGGTAGTCCTCACAAGCTGACTGGTTTTTCACAAAGAAAGCTGGTGCGCGGTTGGGGGGCAAGTTCGTAGAATCACGGAGGGTTCGCTGCTGAGGTTTTCCGTGTCTCAGGTTCAGTGGTACATTGCAGCCAGCATCCCCTTTCGATTTCAACGGAGAGAGACTTCCCCATGACCCCAGTCGCCCAGGATGCATCCGCCACACGGAGCCAGGAGAACCCCATGAGCAGCGCGCCTACCGGAAATCTTGAAATCACCGTCTCCCGGGCGGAGCTGGTGCGTGAGCTGACGGCGGCGCAGAGTGTGGTGGAGCGGAAGACGACGATTCCGATCCTCTCGAACTTTCTGTTTGAGGCGGTGGACGACCGGCTGACGATTACAGCGACGGATCTGGACCAGTCGATCCGGACCTCGTGCGCGGTGAAGGTGAAGAAGCCGGGGGCGTGCACGATTCCGGCGCGCAAGCTGTTTGACTACATCAAGCTGCTGCCCGAAGGCGAGATCTCGATCAAGCTGATGGACAACCACTGGGTGCAGATTCGGGCGGGGCGCTCGAACACCAAGATGGTGGGGATGGCGCGGGCGAACTTTCCGGCGGTGCCGGAGTTTCCGGCGGCAGGCGCGGTGAAGATTTCGCTGGCGTCGCTGCGGAACATGATTGCGAAGACGATCTTCGCGATCTCTAACGAAGAATCACGCTACACGCTGAATGGGGCGCTGCTGGTGCTGAAGGCGGAGTCGATGGCGATGGTGGCGACCGATGGGCACCGGCTGGCGCACATTGAGAAGATGGGCGAGCAGCTGGACGGGATTGCGGGCGAGAAGAAGACGCTGATTCCGCGCAAGGCGCTGAGCGAGCTGCAGAGCCTGCTGAACTCGACCGATGCGGAGCATGTGGAGTTTGCGGATGATGAGCAGTCGCTGTTCTTCCGCGTGGGCGGGCGAGTGCTGACCAGCCGCAAGCTGACGGGCCAGTTCCCGAATTACGAGGCGGTGCTGCCGCGGGACAACAACAAGTTTGTGATTGTGCGCGGCGAGGACCTGATGGGTTCGATTCAGCGCGTGGCGCAGTTTGCGGATGAGCGCTCGGGGGCGATCAAGATTCGGCTGGAACAGAATGAGCTGCGGCTGTCGTCGTCGTCGACCGATACGGGTGAGTCGGAAGACACGATTGAGACGCCGTACAACTACGATCCGCTGGTGGTGGGCTTCAACAGCCAGTACCTGATCGACTTTCTGAAGGCGGTGGGCACGGGCGGCGAAGTGCGGATGGAATTCAAGGACGCACAGTCGGCCGGGCAGATGCGGCCGGAAGATGCGAATGAGGATGTGCGGTACCGGTACATCCTGATGCCGATGCGGATTTGAGTGCTGCCATGGAGGCGGAGACGCCTTTCGGCGTGAAAAGACAGGAGCCCGGCTGCGTGCCGGGCTTTTTCTTTTTGGGCGGAGGGGTGCGGGGAGGCTGGGGAGGTCAGGCGTCGTCGCGGAGGGCCTGGTCGAAGTATTCGGGGGCGCGGGCGATGCGGAGGAGCTCGCCGTGATCGAGCCAGTTGAGGTTGCAGAAGTCGCAGGAGTCGAGCACGACGTTGCCCGGGCCGGCGTAGAAGTGGGCGTCCATGGGGCGGTGGCAGTGGGGGCAGGCGATGTGGCGGTGGAGGTCGTCGGGGTTGGCGGGGGAACCGACCGGCACATTGGCGTGCTGCTGGGCCCGGAGGGTCTCGACTAGGTCGGGGAAGAGGTCCATGGAGATGAGGAGGCCGCTGCATTTGGAGCAGAAGAGCAGCGGCGTTTTGACGACGGAGCCCTGGGAGAGCGGGAGGTGGCAGAGGGGGCACTCGTCGCCGGGGCCGTCGCCGAGCAGGGTGATGCCCTCGTCGTTTTTCTCGGGGACGACGACGGTGCGGCAGTAGTCGCACTGGAAGGTGTCGCCGGAGACGTGCATCTGGGCGCCGCAGGAGGGGCAGGTCATTGCTGGGCCTTTCCGCAGTCGGGGCAGAAGTGGGCGGCCTGGGGGATGGAGTGGCCGCAGGCGGTGCAGAACTTGGTGGCGGCGCTTTGCGATGCGGCGGGTGCCGCGGCGGGCGAGGCTTGGAGATGGGTGGCCATGACTTGGGCGACCGCGGCTCCGGCGCCGAGGCCCATGCCGATGCCTGCGCCTCCGCCGGTGTTGGAGGCGGCGAGGGTCATGGACTGGGCGGCGGCGAATTGGGTGAACTTATCGAGGTCGCCGACGATGTTCATGCCGATGCGCGAATCGAGCGAGCGCTGCAGGTCCTCAGGCAGGGAGATGTTTTCGACGACGAACTGGGTGAGCTCGAGGCCGAGGGCGGCGAATGCCGGCTGCATGTCGGTGAGGAGAGTCTGGGCGAGCGCGGTCTGCTGCTGGGTCATGTCGAGGTACTTGAGGCCGCTGTTGGAGAAGATGTCGGTCATGCGGGCGATGATGGTGTTGCGGAGCTGATCCTCGAGCTCGAAGGCGGAGTAGCTCTGGCGGGTGCCGCTGACCTGGGTGAAGAAGGTGCGGGGATCGGCGATGCGGTAGGCGTAGATGCCGTAGCAGCGGAGGCGGATGGCGCCGAACTCGGCGTCGCGGAAGGTGATGGGAGTGGCGGTGCCCCACTTCTGGTCGATCTGCAGATGGGTGGAGAAGAAGTAGACGTCGGACTTGAAGGGCGACTCGAAGTCGCTGGCCCAGCTTCGGAGGTCGGTGAGGATGGGGAGGTTGGCGGTGTTGAGGGTGTGGAGGCCGGGGCCGAAGACGTCGGCGATGCGTCCCTGATCGAGGAACATGGCCATCTCGGACTCGCGCACGGTGAGCTGGCCGCCGTTCTGGATTTCGGAATCGAGCATGGGGTATCTCCAGGCCAGGATTCCGGGCTCGGGCTCGTTCCACTGGATGACATCGATGAACTGCTTGCCCAGAAAGCGGGATAGAGACATGACTCCTCCTCAGGCGGTGCGCGTTGCGGGGTGGGTTCGCAGGAATTATGTCATGGATGGGCGGAGGGGGAACCACCCGTTTTGGGGAAGGAAGCCGGTTTGTCGGCAGTGCTCTGCTGTCCAGGAGGAAAGGGTGGTCAGCTCAGCTTGCGCACGAAGTCTGCATCGATTTTGAGTGCCTCCTGCCAGGGCATATCAAATGATTCCTGCTCCACGAAGGCGTGCTGGATGTGCTGATTGCTGCGCGCCTGCGCGAGGATGGGGCCGTATTGGATGTCGCCGCGGCCCAGTTCGGTGACCTTTGCATTTTGTCCGTCCCCCAGGTAGAAGTCTTTGACGTGCAGCATGGAGAAGCGGTTGGGGTGCTTGCGCATGAGCGCGATGGGGTCGCGCTTTGCCACGCGCACCCAGCCGCAATCCATCTCAAACGTCACCTTCTTCGGATCGCACTCGGCCAGCAGCAGTTCATACGGCAACGCATCCTCCACCATGTCGAACTCGTGGATATGGTTGTGGTAGCCGAGGGTGAGGGTGTGACTCTCAGCCAACTGTGCCCAGCGATTGAAGGTTTCGGCGCAATACTTCCAGTCGTCGAGGGAGAAGGTTGCGCTTCTTGCTGCGGGATCGCGGTGGGCTGGACTGGCGCAGATCACGAACTTCGATCCAAGCTCCGCGTCGTATGCGAACACAGCCGCGGGGTCGGCCTTGAGTTCCGCGAAGGGATGGTGCGAGCTCACGCACTTCAGCCCGGCTTTATCCAGCGCTGCCCGTATCTCGCGGGCTGGCTTTTTCGGCAACGAAGCGGATTCCACTTCCGTGAACCCGGCTGCAGCGACGGCAGCAAGCGCCATATCGAGGTCCTGCGCCATCTGGTCACGCACGGAGTAGAGCTGGAGTCCGAGGGGCAGGCCGAGCGGATTGGCAAAGCAAATACGCGTGCTCGCCGCAGCCGCGGCCATGCAGGTGATGAAGGTTCGGCGGTTCATGTTTTTATTCTCCTTCATTGGGCTAGCCAGGCGTTCAGTGGGTCCTGGGACTGGGTTGGTTCTGGCGAGCGAGGGCGTCCTGGATCAGCTTCGCGCAGGTCTGGCACTGGTACTGGCGTGCGTGGCTCAAGGCTGACTCACCTCGATTGTTGGTGAGCGAGGGGTCGGCTCCATGAGCGAGCAGCTCCCGGACAACGGACTCGACATGGGCATTCTGAATGAGCGGCGTGGAGCCATCTCGATTGCGAGCGTCTATCTTCGCTCCGGCATCGAGCAGGGGTGCGATCAGCTCCGGCGAGTATTGGCATTGGAACAGGGCCGTGTCTCCCTGCCAGTTGGTTGCGTTGGGGTCGGCTCCGGCGGCGAGCAGAGCTTGGACGACCTCCGCCTTTTGCTTGACCTCACCGCGCGCCATTAACCACTCCAGCAAGGGTTGGTTCTGAATGGTCTGGTTCACGTCAGGATGGAACTCCAGCACGCGGCGCAGCATGGCGGGGTTGCCGGAGAGCGCAGCGTTTGCGAGGAGTCCTGCCTGCGACATCCAATCCCAATAGCTGTCCCTGCTGTTCTCGGGGGCTACAGGTGTGACTTTGGGGTTGGCGCCGAGGCTGAGCCAGAGATCCAGCATGGCGAGTTGGCCTGAGGCTGCGGCCTCCACCAGACAGCGGTACTTCAACTCGGGCGGGAGATTGGTTTGGCCGTGAAGCATCTCTTCGACTACAGCGACATCGCCCATGCGTGCAGCCGCGCAGACGGGAGGCGTGCCGTTGGCAGCTGTGCTTAGCACGGGTGCATGCGCCTTGAGAAAGGCCTGGATGAGCGGCTTGTCGTTGCTGCCGATGGCACGGCGGTAGAGCTCGACGTTGTCGGCGGTGTCCGCGGAGAAGTTCCACTTCTCCTGCTGGAGCAGGCTCAGTTCGCTGGTGGTGGGCCTGACCCAGCGGCGGGTGCCGGCGGTCTCATCGACGGCGTCCTCCAGCTGACTGATCGCCCAGGGCAAGCCCTCGTTGACTCCGACGTAATCGACGACCTTTTTGGTCTGGCCATTGAAGGAGAGGGTTAGCGTCTGTGTAGAACTGTCGGTGACCGGACTCTGATATTTAGGGAGCGCGGAGAGGAAGTTGGCGGCGCGGAAGCGGGCGAGCAGCGCGTCTACCTTTGCGGGTTCGATATGGGCGGTGTGATGGCCGGGGATGCCCACGTACCCGCTCCCGGTAAAGTTCACGTTGCCACGACCGTCGACAGTGACGGTGTATGAAGGGCAGCCGCCATAGCAAGGGGTTCGCTGCAACGTGAAAAGGAGGGTCGAGCGGTCGATGTTTTCGGGAAAGGCGACGGTGGGTCCCCAGCGTTCTGGAGGCAGCACCAAGACGTAGTCTTCGATCTGGACTCGGGTGGGATGGCCGTTGAGCATCCAAGGTTCGTAGAGGCGGGCGCGCACGATCGTTTCCGCTGCCTGCTCGTGGGACGCGCAGGTCCCGAGCCATCCTTCAGATTTGGGTTTCGCGGATTCCACCAACCCGGCGGCGGAGACGACCACCTGGAAGGTGCAGGAGCCTGCCTGGTCTACGAAGTGGATATGCGGATCCCAGCTCGATCGCAGGCTGTCGGTTTCCTGCTGGGTCCGATGCAGGACCTGAACGGGGCCGATCCGGTGTTCCTCAAGCCGCACGTCCTGAGGTTCGATGCGGACCGGCGAGGGCGTCTGGGCGGTAAGGCAGGGGAGAGAAAGGAACAGCAGAACGCCAGGGAGACACAAAGCGCGCATGGTGGGTGCTCCGGCACCCAATGTATATGCGGCAGCAGGGGACGGCAACGCTGCGCGTGCTGCGGAGGTTAAAAAAGCGTGCCGGTGGGTGCCGGCACGATGGAGGAACGAGAAGCTACCTGTGGGGAGGGATGGTCTCCGGTTAATGTGGGCGCAGCATGCGCTCGATCACGGGAGCAATGGCTGCGGTCCAGCTCAGGAAGGAATGGCCGCCGTCGAACTCGGAGTAGCCGGCGAGCTCGCCTTTGGCGGCCATCGCGTCGCGCATGCGGCGGTTCGGCTGCACCTCCATGGCGTCGCTCTCCATCAGCCCGACCTGGATATAAAAGCGCACGGGCAGCTTGGGGGACTGACGGACCTGTTGGATCAGCCACTCTCCTTGCGTGGCGTTGTCGGGCTTCCAGAAGAAGGAGCCCGACTGCGAGATAACGTTGCCGAAGACCTCGGGGTGCCGGATCCCGGCGAAGACGGAGGCCAAGCCGCCGTAGCTGGATCCGGCGACAAGGGTGCGCTGCGGCTGGGTTGTGGCGCGGTAGTTTTTGCGCGCCCAGGGCACGAGCTCCTTCGCGAGAAAGTCTGCGAACTGAGGGTTGCAGGGGAGTTCGCTCCTGCGCTCGGCAGGCACCGAATTATCGGTCATGACTGCTACGACGGGAGGGATCCTGCGCTGGGCTATTAGTACATCGAGGAGCTTCGGGATCCAGTCAACGTTGCGGTCGCCGTCGAAGACGACCAGCAGCGGATATGGTTCGCCGGTTGGAGTGAACCCAGCGGGCGTGTAGACCCGGAGCTTCTTATTGGAGTGGAGATATTCGCTGTGGACGGAGGTTACGGTGACCTTGCCTTTGTGATCTGAAGGGACCGGGAGGTTCCAGAGCAGGGGCGGAGCGTTGGGCAGCTCGACGTAGGAGGCCTCGGCACCGTAGGCGCCGAAGGTTGTGGGGCAGCGGTGAGGATTGAGGGGATCGACCTGCAGCATGGCGAGGCGAAGGCGCATGGCATCGTCGTCTTTGACGTCGTTGATGGAGATCAGCGGATCGTTGGGCGAGAGGTTGTAAGCGAAGCGTGCGTCATTGCGGACGCGATAGGTCTTGTACCAGAGGTTGGAGCCGGAGAGATGCAGCATCTGATCTTTGGCGTCGAACCCGGCGACGCCGTCGAAGAGAACGACGTTGCGGGTTCGGCTGTCACCTTGCCAGAGAAAGGTGACGAGAGAGAAGCCCTTTGCGCCGGGAGCGGGTTCAATGAGCGGCGCGCCGTGCTGGTGGACAGCTTGCCAGAATCGGGGGAGAGCGGTGGTATCACCAGCGTGAAGTTGGGCGCGAAGCCTGGCGATCGCTGGGCTTGCGTCCGGGCCGGCGGCCGAGGATGTGGGCATCTGCGCGGATGCGGCGGAGAGCAGGAGCGGCAGCATCAGGAGAAGGCTGGTGAGCCGGGTAGCCATAGCAGCGGAGCTCCTGAGGTGGGGTTGGCGATGCACAACTGCTCGTGGGACAGACTAACGCGGTTGAGGCGCGGGAGTGTGGGTGGGAATGATGGGGCGGATGCTACCCTTAAATCCTGTGCCGCCTGCGTTTCCATTTGCGCGTGAGCCGCACGTGATACCTCATGAGCAAGAATCCCGAGATACCTCCGACTGAAAACCCTGGCAGCAACCTTCCCAAGGCCTACGATCCCTCTGCTATTGAGCAGCGGTGGGCCGATTACTGGCTGGCCGAGGGCCTGTGGGATGTGCCCACCCCTGCGCATGCCGCTGAGCAGGGTCAGCACCCATTCACCATGCTGCTGCCGCCGCCGAATGTGACTGGGCGGCTGCACATGGGGCACATGCTGAACCAGACGGAGATGGACGTGCTAACGCGCTGGCACCGCATGCGCGGAGAGACGGCGCTGTGGGTTCCGGGCACCGACCATGCGGGCATTGCGACGCAGATGATGGTGGAGCGGCAGCTTCGCGCGGAGGGCGTGTGCCGGCAGCGGCTGGGGCGCGAGAAGTTTGTGGAGCGGGTGTGGCAGTGGAAGCAGGAGTACGGCTCCGCCATTACCGACCAGATGCGGCGGCTGGGCGCGAGCGTGGACTGGTCGCGCACCTACTTCACGATGGACGAACGGCTGAGCACCGCGGTGAAGGAGGCGTTCGTCCGGCTGTATGAGCAGGGGCTGATCTATCGCGGCGCCTACATTGTGAACTGGGATCCGGTGCAGCAGACGGCGGTGTCCGATCTGGAGGTGACGCACGAGGATCGGATGGGCAAGCTGTACCAGATCCGCTATCCGTTTGCTGACGGTACGGGCTCGGTGGTGGTGGCCACGACGCGGCCGGAGACGATGCTGGGCGACGTGGCGGTGGCGGTGAATCCAGAAGACGCGCGCTACCAGGAGTGCATTGGCAAGCTGCTCACGCTGCCGCTTTCCGCGGCGGCAGGCAGGGCGGACCGGGAGATTCCGGTGATCGCGGATGAGTGGGCGAACCCGGAGTTCGGCACGGGCGCGGTGAAGGTGACGCCGGCGCATGACCCGAACGACTTCGCGATTGGGCAGAGGCACTCGTTGGCGCAGCCGGTGATTCTGGATGAGCAGGCGCGGATTTCGCTGCCGGGCTCGCCGTATCACGGCATGGAGCGGTACGCGGCGCGGGAGCGGATTGTCGCCGACCTGGAAGCCGCGGGTCTGCTAGTTGCGGTGAAGGACCATGCGATGGCGATTGCGGTCTCGCAGCGCTCCGGCGCCGTGATTGAGCCGCGGCTTTCGATGCAGTGGTTCCTGGCGGTGAACCGCACGCCGAACGGCGGGACCGACCGCGCATCGATTGCGGAGAACGCGATCTTCGCGGTAAGCCACAAGCACATACGGTTTACGCCGGAGATGTACGAGAAGACCTACATGGAGTGGATGAACAATATCCATGACTGGTGCATCTCGCGGCAGCTGTGGTGGGGGCACCGGATTCCGGCGTGGCACTGCGCAGCGTGCCAGGGCATTACTGTTTCACGTGGAACACCGACGAGCTGCGAACACTGCGGCAGCGAGAGGGTGGAGCAGTCCACCGATGTGCTGGATACGTGGTTCTCCTCGGGGCTGCTGCCGTTTACGGTGTTTGGCTGGCCGGGGGCGCAGGGAGCAAATGAAGGAACGTATTCGCTGACGGCGGATCTGGCGGCGTTCTATCCGACATCGCTGCTGGTGACGGGGTTCGACATTTTGTTCTTCTGGGTGGCGCGGATGATTATGCTGGGCTGCCACTTCATGCTGGATGTGCCGATGCCGGATGGCTCGCAACGCACGCTGGCGGATGCGGTGCCGTTCCGCGAGGTGTACATCCACGCGCTGGTGCGGGATGCGAACCGCGAGAAGATGTCGAAGACCAAGGGCAACGTGATCGATCCGATTGAGATCATCACGCGGTACGGCACGGATGCGGTGCGATTTACGCTGGCGTCGCAGGCCTCGCCGGGCACGGACATTGCCTTTAGCGAGGCGCGGACAGAGGGCTACCGCGCGTTCGCGAACAAGATATGGAACGCGGCGCGGTTTCTGCTGATGAATCTGGAGCGCGCGAAGGAAGCCGGGATTCGGTACGAATATCCGGAGGCGCCGTTTATGACTGCTGGCGGCGCGGGGCTCGATCCGGTTGCGTTCGACCACAGCATCACGGGCAAGATTGCGAACTTTGTGGCAGCGACGACTCCGGCGGGAGAGGCCGCGCTGGCGACGGGCAACATCGATTCGGCGAATCCTTCGGTGGGTGCGCCGACGGGGGCGGTGGCGGCTGGTGTGGCCGGTGCCGAGCTGCCGCTGGAGTCGCGCTGGATTCTGGCGCGGCTGTCGGAGACGGCCGGTGCGGTGAATGCGTCGCTGAGCGAGTATCGCTTCGACGAGGCGGCGAGCCATGTGTACCAGTTCTTCTGGGGCGACCTGTGCGACTGGTATCTGGAGATAGTGAAGCTGCGGCTGAATTTCGACCCTGAGAACGATCCCGCTTTCCCTGCACGCGATCGAGCTAAGTCGTCGAGGGCGCAGAGTTCGGCCGCTTTGACCACGTTGGTGAGGGTGTTTGAGGCGGCGCTGCGGCTGCTGTCGCCGCTGATGCCTTTCCTGACGGAAGAGATATGGCACGCGCTCTATGAGGGTAAGCCGCCCGCGCATGCGAGCGGCAAGGTGTCGATCGCGCTCGCGCGTTTTCCGCAGGCGGAGGACTATCCGGCGGACGCTGAGGCGATCCGCGACATGGCGGTGCTGCAGGAGCTGATTACGACAGTGCGCGCGCTACGCAAGGAGTTGGGCGTGCCGGAGAAGGAGTCGGCGCCGATCCAAGTGCACTTCTCCCAGTGGAACACCTTCTATAGGTTGCAGTGGAATCAGGACGCACTCGCGCGGCTGGCGCGCGTCAGTGGCGTCGAAATGTCGAAGACGCCACTCACGGGTGGAAATGCGCGCAGCACGGCCAGCTTCGATGTGGCGGTGGTGTACGAGCGGCAGATCGATGTCGCGGCGGAACGCGAGCGGCTGACCAAGGAGCTAGCGAAGTACGAGAAGCAGCTCGCCGCAAATGATGCGCGTCTGGCCGACACAAAGTTCATCGACAAGGCACCGGCACACATTGTGGACGGGATGCGCAAGCAGACGGAGGAGACCCGGGGCTTGTACGAGAAGGCAAAGGCTGCGCTCGAGAACCTCCCGCCTGCGTGAGCGGCTTCGACGCCGTGGCTTGAGCTGAGCTTTGGCAGGGCTTCCGGTGCGGGATGTCGCCAGAAAAGGATTTTGCAGGGAATAAAGTTCCTGGAAAGCAGTTCTTGTCTTATGTGGGGAGTTTCCCACGGGGACGATGTGACTCGCATTTTGCTGTCCAACCCACGCCTGGAGAGTGACTCGTGAACCTCCGCTCAAGCCGCCAACGCCTTTTCGTGCCACCCTGGGCTCTCCTGGCTGGTGCCGTTTTGACCATCTGCGCGCCGCAGATCCGGGCGCAGGAGAGGCTGACTCCTCAGCAAATCCAGCAGATTCGGGAGCTCGGCGCTACCACACTCACCCAGGAAGGTTTGCCCGGACTTGCGGTAGCCGTGTCCAAAGGCGACGAAGTGTGGAGCGCAGGATTCGGCAGTGCGGACCTGGAGCAGAGTGTCCCGGTCGATTCACGCAGTTTGTTTCGCACCGCTTCGATCTCCAAGTGGATGACGGCAACGGCCGCGATGCGTTTGGCCGACGAGGGAAAGCTGGATGTTGATGCGCCCATCCAGCAGTACTGTCCGGCCTATCCGCAGAAGCAATGGGTTGTCACCTCCCGCGAGTTGATGACGCAGCTCTCCGGCATTCGCCACTATCACGGCGCCAATGGAGAGCCTCGCGATACGGCGGCCCAGCGCGATGCGCTGGATGCCCTGGCGAAACGCGAACAAAGCACGCAATACACGCGGTACACGGAAGTGATCCCGACGCTGGAGGCATTCAAGAACGATCCGCTGGTGTATCAGCCGGGCACGCACTTTCTCTACAGTTCGTTGGGGTATCGAGTCCTGGGTTGCGTTCTGGAAGGTGCGGCCCAGACGCCGTATCGCGCGCTGATGCGCACGCTGATCTTCGCGCCTGCCGGGATGTCCACCATCACCGAGGATGACGCGCAAATCATCACTCCGCATCGGGTCGCAGGGTATGCGTGGGATTCCAAGAAGAGACTGATCCGTGCTCCCTTCCGCGATGTGAGCGAAAATCTGCCTGCCGGAGGGCATCTCGCTACGGCGGAAGACCTGGTGCGTTTCGCGGCCGCGTTCAACTCCCGGCGCCTGATCCAGCCGAAGACTCGCGAGGCTATGCTGCAGCGTCCCAAGCTGATGGATGGGTCGAGCGCTCCGGATGCACCGGACTACTTTGGCATGGGAAAGGGGCTTTACTACGGCATGGGAATGTTTGTTGGGCCATCGGCATCGGGTGAGCGGTTGCTGATGCACACGGGACGGGATCCTGGGTCTTCCACCGAATTGCTGCTGGCGCCAGAGAGCGGAATTGCGGTGGCCGTGATGAGCAATGTGAGCCAGTGGGATGGAACCGACTCTTTGGCGAAGAAGATCTTTGAGATCGTCCGGAGCAAGTAAGTTGGCCACGATGGAAGCCGATTTGAGCGGCGGAATTGCCACTGGGACCAAGTGAGGCCGGGCTCACCAAAGGAAGGGGATCAGCCGGCGGGAGTCTCTCCTGTAGAGCTCGTATCTTTGCCCGAACTGCTGCAGCATCATTTGTTCTTCGGGCCCAATCCGCAAGGCACACATCAGGAGGAAGGCGCCAGGATAGACCGTTGCCACGATCCAGTTCGGGGCGATGAGCGCCTGGCCGACCGCTTGAAGAAGAATGGCAGAGTACATGGGATGGCGAAGGTGTCGATACACCCCTGAGGTGATCAACTGGTGATCTTCGCGAATGTCGAGGCTGACGGACCAGTTGGTCGAGAGGTCTGCGTGCGATCGATAGAAGAGCCAGAGTCCGAGAGAAAACACGGCGACGCCGACCGCGTACTGAAGCGCGTGCAACGGGTAATCCGCAAAAGAGAGCAGCGGTGTCGCGATCCACAGGAAGGGCAAGACCACGCTTCCCAGCCACATCGCTGAGAGCAGGGTAATCTCAGCTTTGCCACGCTTGCTCTGGATGACCTTGATCCGGGAACTGCGGCGTCCGTAGGGGGCGCGAATGGCTACGACGGCTACGATGCCGAGGAGAAGCGTGGCCTTTGCGATCCAGGGATGCATCGCTCAGCTGCCCTTGAACTGCGACATTCGTTTTTTGAGTTCGTCGGCTGACACATCTTCTTTTCTGGTGGCGATCCACCACTGGTTGCCCCATGCATCTTCAATGGCACCTACCCGGTCGCCGTAGATCTGGTCGGCGGGTTCGCGGAGCGTTTTGCCGCCGGCTTTGACGGCGCGCTGATAGACGGAGTCTGCGTCGGCTACATAGAGATACAGCATCGAGGTCAGCGGCTTGACGTCGCTGCTGGCCGGGGGAGCTTCGCCCAGCATGACCATGGAGTCGCCGATCCTGAGCTCCGCGTTCATGATGGTGCCGTCGGGCATTGTGGATCGACGTACTTCTACGGCTTCGAAGGCCTGCTTCAGAAACTCGATCAGCCTCGCCGCACCTTGAACTGTGAAGTAGGGCGTGATGGTGTGGAACCCGTCCGGGATCACTTGGGAGGTCACGTGAGCCACCTTTCTCTTGCCGTTCCGACTATAGAGAAGGCGAAGCGAGGCGGTATTGTAGAAAATTTACCTCGCGGCGGGGACCCTGAGATGGCTGAGGTGCTCGGTTCTCAGGCCGAGGTATTCGGTCGGCGCGACGCTGCTGAATTCCTGGAACTCGTGGATCAGGTGAGCCTGGTCGCAGTAGCCAAAGGACATTGCAAGCTCCAGCCAGTCCACGTTCGATCGAAGCGCGATGGAACGCACGACCTGATTGAATCGCTGGACTCTGCTGAAGAGTTTTGGGGTCAGGCCAACTTCGTTGGCGAAGACCTCAATGAAGCGCCGCTGGCTGAGATTTACTTTCTCAGCGATATTGCTCATGGAGAGGTTGGGATTTCGCTGCAGTTCAGTCATGGCGAAGGCGACCGCAGGGTGGTGATGCAACGGGCGGCGCATTGCATTGGTGAGGCAGGTCTCGAGGATTCTGAAGCGCGCTTCCGGCGTCTCAGCCTGGTGCAGCAACTCGAGCAGTGTTTCGGACTGCGCTGTTCCCCAAAGGTCCGCGATGCCGATTTGGACGTTGCGCAGCTCGCGCAAGGGATACGCAAGGAAAGGAAAGGCGCCGCCGGGCTTGAAGTGAACGCCCAGGAGTTCATCCTGGGCGGTTCTCTGAATGATGGAAGACGTGGATCTCGGCCCGGTGACCAGCGAGTTGGAGGGGCGCGCGCTGCTTAAGTCAAGGACAAGCTGGACGGTGCCGGTGGGCAGAACTCGTTCCAGGGAGTGAGTTGCGGTATGCCCCTTCCAATACCAGAACCTCTCGACGAAGCCGCCCAATGGGCCTTGCGGGAAGTGGAAGCAGAAGATGTTGCTGGGCTCCGCTTGATCGGGGCGCAAGCTGGGGGCGCGAGGCTCGTCGTTCTCTGCCGCTCTCCGTGGCATTGGCTGCTCCCCGGCGTGGTGCACGCCGTCTTAATCGCCGCTCCAGTATATGCAAGCGGGTTTGTGGGCGCGGCTCGCATTGAGCAGGAACGATCTGCCGCTTATATTTCCTCAATCTCCATCGAGTGAATCAGGTTTTCGCGGAAGCGGTAGATGTGGTTCACGAAGGTGTCGGCGAGGAGCGTGCCGGCGCGGTCGCGGACGACCTGATGCACCCGCACGCGGATGCTGCCATCGGGCAGCGCGGTGAATTCAACCGGAGTGACGATGGGGTCGAGGACCTCCCACTGGCGTCTCCAGTAGTCGCGGACAGCGGAGTGGCCGGTGACGCGGCCGCCCTCCCAGCCGTTGGGCCAGTCGACGTCGAGGGTCATTTCGCGGAGGACGCGATCTGTGTCGCGGGCATTAAAGGCCTGATAGATCTGCTGAAGCTGCTGTGTTCTTTCCTCGGACGCGTGGGAGCGCTCGGAATCGGAAGCCATAGGAATGAGTATGCTCTGCCGCGCGAAATGGTGCGCAGTGACGGGCGGCGGAACAGGCCGCACGCGACTATTGTTTGCGGTGCTGCTTGCCGGAGCGGCTGATTTCCTGCGGCGGTTCGCGCAGCTCACCGGGGGAGGCTCCGGGATGTGGGCCCTGGCGCTTGGTGTGCTCGTGGACTGAGCCGCCGAGGTGCGCGGCGTGCGACTTCTCGTGCGAGCCGTTCTCCGGCGCCGGGATCCGATCGACGTTTGCGCCGCGGCCATCGCCGTTCTGGTTGTGGGTTTCGCGGTTTTCGACGGCACCCTCCAAGGGGTCGCCGTGCTTCTTGAGCGATTCGGATTCTTTCTCGGCGTGAGCCATTCAGCGATTCTCCTTGTTGCTGTGAAGGTTGATGCGGAGTGCACGGCGGCCGGGTTCCTCGTGGGTTAGTTCGGGCGGAGGAGTCTCCCCGCCAGCGGGGCTCATATTGACGGGCGAGTCCCCGAAGTCGCGGGCACCATAGTTGTAATCGCCGCCGCCGTCGGTATCCTGCGGAGCCGATGGGGACTGCTTGCGTTGCTTCTCCTCGATGCCCCATCCCTGCTCGTGCGCGTACTCGCCGGAAAGCCCGCGGGTGTGTTCGCCGAATCCTCTGGGCTCCTGTTTACCGCCGCTGCTTTGCCGCTCGTGTGCCATACGTGTTGCCTCAGCCGCATAAGACGCCTCGCGGTGGCCGCGAGGTTAGCCCGGAGCGGTGGTTCAGGAGCCCGCCACCTTTTCCTTCACCGCCTGGTCGGTCGCGATGGAGACGTTCTCATGTTTGATCTCCAGGCGAAGGCGGTTGTAGGCGCTCATGTAGAAGTTCGCGACCCAGACCAGGGCAAACCAGGAGATCAGGTATCCGCGCCAGCCCGAGTAGAGCAGGGTGAACCGCGTGACGAAGAGGAAGAAGGCGGTGACGTAGTGGGAGAAGCAGTACTCGCAGGTGAACAGGTAGAAAAATTTGCGCAGCAGCAGGGGACGGCAGTTCTCAGCCTTCTCGCGGCAGAACTCACGCGGCTCGCGCAGCACCTCTTCATGGGTGACGGTCCAGCTGACGCAGGCGATGGGCAGAGCCAGCAGGAACAGGTACGCGAACTGCACTCGCAACGGCATAGAACGTGAGATGCAGGGCATGGCCGGGCGGGCGGCGGAGAGAACGATTCGCTGGCATGCTCGACAAACGGTAGAATCTGGCCCATGGATTGGAAGAGCCGCCGCGTCAGCTCGCTGCTGGAAGCCGCCCTGGTCGAGGACAAGGTGGCCAACGACATTACCACCGCGCTGACGATCGATCCCGGGATGCGCGCTACGGGGATTGTGATTGCCAAGCAGCCGTGCGTGGTCTCCGGGCTGGGGTCGATTCCAGTCTTTCTGGATTTGTTCGCGAAGCTGAGCTCGCGGCCTGTGGGACGGTACCAGGTGATCAGCCATCCGGAGATCTTCGACGGCGCGCGGGTGCGCAAGGACCAGGCGCTGGCGGTCATCCGGGCCAACGCAGGATCGATTCTGTCGCTGGAGCGGGTGATCCTGAACCTGATGCAGCGGATGTGCGGCATCGCCACGCTGACCAACGATTATGTGCGCGCGGTAGCGGCGGCGAAGTCCAAGGCGCGCATTGTGGATACGCGCAAGACGATTCCCGGGCTGCGCCTGCTGGACAAGTATGCGGTGTGTTGCGGGGGCGGGCACAACGACCGCGTGGACCTGCAGGACGGCATCTCGATCAAGAGCAACCATATCGAGCTGGGCGGAGGGGTGGCTACGGTCCTGGCGCGGGCGGTGGAGGGCCGGAAGCCGGGGCAGAATATCCGCATTGAGGTGCGCAACGCCGCCGAGTTGGAGCAGGCGATTGCGGGCGGCGCGGACATGGTGCTGCTGGTGAACATGTCCACCAAAGAGGTAGCCGCAGCGGTGAAGCAGGTGCGCAAAGCGCTGCCGCAGGCGAGCTTGGAGGCCTCAGGGAACGTTACGCTGGCCAACGTGGCGGAGTATGCGAAGACGGGCGTGGACTTTATCGCGGTGGGTGCGTTGACGCACTCGGCCACGGCGGTGGATCTGAGCATGCGAATCACCGCGGATTTGACCTAGGCCCCGGACGTTGCGCGCAGGCGGCTGCAGAAAATGAAGGTCCCTGGATTTCAGCTCGAGCTAGTAAACGGCGGCATACCGGGGACGGAGTTCCACGGCCGGGTGACCCACCTGAGCAGTGCGATCTCCACCATGGACCCTGCACTGCGTGCGGCGCGGTCCGGCGCGCGGGTCGGCGTGTGGGTAGCGGACCGGCAGCTTGCGGGCAGAGGACGCGGCACAAGCCAGTGGCACTCAGCGGCGGGCGAGGGGCTGTACATGACGGCGCTTACTGCACCGGCGATTCCTGCGCTCTCTGCGCTGCGGCTCTCGTTTCGCGTGGCTGTTGCGGTGCAGGGGGCGATTGCCGAGATTACCGGGCTGGTGGTGCGGGAGCAGATCGATATCCGCTGGCCCAATGACCTGATGCTGACGCGAGCGAATGCGCCGGCGCGGAAGTGTGGCGGGATCCTGATCGACATGGCGAGCAATCCGGCGCAGGCGCCGCTGCCGGCGACGCTTCGGTATGCGCTGATCGGGATCGGGATCAACCTGAACCAGCTTCGGTTTCCGGCGGAACTGGATGGGGTGGCCACTTCGCTGCGGCGCGAACTGCCAGGCAAGCCGCTGCTGCGACGCGAGCCCCTGATGGCGGCGATTCTGCGCAGGCTGGATGCAAGCCTGCGCGAGCTGGCTGCGAACCCGGAGCAGACATTGCCGGACCCGGGCGCGTATTCCTCCTGGGTGACAGGCAAGCGCGTGCGCGTGGAGCCGCGAGCCGGCGAGCGGCAGATGCTGTATACGGGCACCACAGCCGGCCTGGATGACCGCGGGTTTCTGCGCGTCGCGGCGGATGAAGGCGAGATGCGCACCGTGCTGACCGGCGGCCTGCGCGAGCCGAACCAGAGCTGAGGAGCCGGCGACGTTACAATCGAGCCAACCACCATGCTGCTCGCCATTGATGTCGGTAACACCAATACTGTTCTCGGTTTGTATCGTCTGCCGGGCGCGGGCGAATCCGCACCGGCTAAGCTGGTTGCCGACTGGCGCGTGACCACAGCGCGCAATTTGACCTCCGATGAGGTGGGGATTGTGTTGCGGGACCTGTTCAACCTGCGCGGGCTGGACCTGACGCAGGTGACCGGCGTGATCGTCTCCTCGGTGGTGCCTCCTGTGGACTCGACTTTGCGGCGGGCCCTGGAGCTGTACTGCAAGGTGAAGCCGATTTTTGTGGAGCCCGGCACCCGCACCGGGCTGCCGATCCTGACCGACAACCCTCTGGACGTGGGCGCGGATCGCATTGTGAACTGCGTGGCCGCGATCGACTATGTGCGCGGCCAGAGCGCCGCGGCGGGAGTATCTTCTGCGCCGGGGAACGGGCAGCCGCCGATCATCATCGTGGATTTCGGGACGGCGACGACGTTCGATGCGGTGAGCCCGAAGGGCGAGTTTCTGGGCGGAGCGATTGCGCCGGGTCTGGGCATCTCGGCTGAGGCGCTGTTTGCACGCGCGGCGCGGCTGCCGCGAATCGAGATTCGCAAACCGGCGAAGGTGATCGGCACGGGGACGGTGGACAACCTGCAGATCGGGCTCTACTACGGGTACATCGGACTGGTGGACGGCATTTTGTCGCGCATGATCGGGGAGCTGGGGCCGGAGACCCGCACGATCGCGACCGGAGGGCTGGCGGCGCTGATTGCGGGCGGAAGCAGCTACATCTCGCATGTGGACGAGTACCTGACGCTGACGGGACTGCGCATCATCTATGAGCGCAACCGCGAGGCGCGGCAGCACGCGAAGACGCGGAGCTGACCGCCAATCAGCTCGCCTTGACGGATAAGAACAATTATCGTTTACTAACTTCTGATGCAGCCCTCCCCCACTTCCACGGCCCGCAGCTTTCGTGAACTTTGTGCGGAGCACGGGCTGGCCGCCACCCATCAACGGCAAGTTCTGTACGAGGTGATGCAGGCGATGCCGGGACATCCCAGCCCGGAAGAGGTGTACGCGCGGGTGAAGAAGAGGGTGCCCGCGATCTCGCTGGCAACGGTTTACAAAAACATTCATCTGTTCGTCGAAACCGGCGTGCTGAAGCAGCTCAGCATGCACCATGGCTCGCTGCGGGTGGAGATGAACAGCGTGCATCATCACCACATGGTGTGCTCGCAATGCAAAGCGATCGCCGACGTGGAAGAGAAAGATCTGGGGACCTTACCGGAGCTGCACGAGCTGCCCGGAGGGTTCCAGGTGGAACGCTATTCGATTGACGTGATCGGGATCTGTGCCGCGTGCCGTAAGTCTGCGCCGCGCACCAGAAGACAGAAGCCAAGCTAACCCACTCGCTTTCCGGAACGGCCCCAGCCGGGCATTTCGATCCGCAGAACACCAAGGCCGCCGCCAGCGGGCAAGAGAAGGCGCCGCCTCAAAATTCAAACCGACAGAAGGAGAACCTCCATGGCCCCCGAATCCACCGACTACACGGCCCCGGCGAAGTCCGAACCGAACGCGCAGGTCGCAGGCGAGGCGAAGTGCCCGATCGACCATGCGGCTGGCAATGGCGCGGGAGGCGCCGAGCACGATGGCCCGCGCGGCAACCGCGACTGGTGGCCGAACCATCTGCGGCTGGACCTGCTGCATCAGCACTCGGAGCTTTCGAACCCGATGGGCGAGGAGTTCAACTACGCCGAGGAGTTCAAGAAGCTGGACTACTGGCAGTTGAAGAAGGACCTGGCCGCGGTGATGACCGAGTCGCAGGATTGGTGGCCGGCGGACTTTGGCCACTATGGGCCGCTGATGATCCGCATGGCGTGGCACTCCGCCGGGACGTACCGCACGTTTGATGGGCGCGGCGGCGGCGGACGCGGGCAGCAGCGCTTCGCTCCGCTGAACAGCTGGCCGGACAACGTGAACCTGGATCGCGCGCGCCGGCTGCTGTGGCCGGTGAAGCAGAAGTACGGCAAGCAGATCTCCTGGGCCGACCTGATGATTCTGGCGGGCAACGTAGCGCTTGAGACCATGGGCTTCAAGACCTTTGGATTCGGTGGCGGCCGTCCGGATGTGTGGGAGCCGGATCAGGATGTGAACTGGGGCGCGGAGAATACCTGGCTGGGAACGTACAAGCGCTTCTCAGAGGAGCGCGAGCTGAAGGATCCGTTTGCCGCGACGCACATGGGGCTGATCTACGTGAACCCGGAGGGTCCCGACGGCAAGCCCGATCCCGCCGCTGCCGCACACCACATCCGCGTGACCTTCGGCCGCATGGCAATGAACGATGAGGAGACAGTCGCGCTGATTGCCGGAGGCCACACCTTCGGCAAGACCCACGGCGCAGGCCCCGGACACCATCTGGCGCATGAGCCCGAGGGCGCGCCGATTGAGAACCAGGGCCTCGGCTGGTCGAGCGCCTACAAGACGGGCATTGCGGGCGATGCCATCGGCAGCGGCCTGGAGGTGACCTGGACCACCAAGCCCCGGCAGTGGTCGAACGACTTCTTCGATCACCTGTTCAAGTATGAGTGGGAGCTGACCAAGTCTCCCGGCGGCGCCTTCCAGTGGAAGCCGAAGGGCGACGCGGGAGCCAACACTGTGCCGGACGCACACGATCCTGCGAAGCAGCACCAGCCGGGCATGCTGACCACCGACCTCGCCCTGCGCGTAGATCCCGCCTACGAGAAGATCTCGCGCGACTTCCACGAGCATCCGGAGAAGTTTGCCGATGCGTTCGCGCGCGCGTGGTTCAAGCTGACGCATCGCGATATGGGGCCGAAGGCGCGCTATATGGGACCGGAGGTTCCGCCGCAGAACCTGATCTGGCAGGACCCGGTTCCACCGGTCGACCATCCGCTGGTAGACGCGGCTGACATTCAGGCGCTGAAGCAGAAGGTGCTGGCCTCGGGGCTGTCAGTTTCCGAGCTGGTATCGACGGCATGGGCTTCGGCCTCGAGCTTCCGCGGCTCCGATAAGCGCGGCGGCGCAAACGGAGCGCGCATTCGCCTGGCGCCGCAGAAGGACTGGAAGGTGAATCAGCCGCAGCAGCTGGCACGCGTGCTGAAGGTGCTGGAGCAGATTCAGGGCGAGTTCAATTCCGGGGCCGCCGGTGGAAAGAAGATTTCGCTGGCTGACCTGATTGTGCTCGCGGGCGCGGCTGGAGTGGAGAAGGCAGCGAAAGATGGAGGCGTGCACATCCCCGTTCCATTCACGCCGGGCCGCACAGATGCCACGCAGGAGCAGACCGATGCTGAGTCGTTTGCGCCGCTCGAGCCCAGGGTGGACGGCTTCCGCTCCTATGGCTACGAAGACCGCGAATCAGCGGAGGTTGCGCTGCTGGACAAGGCTCAACTGCTTCGCCTGACCGCTCCGGAGCTGACGGTGCTGATCGGCGGACTGCGAGTGCTGAACACGAACTATGGCGGCACGAAGTTCGGCGTGTTTACCGAACGGCCCGGAGTGCTGACCAACGACTTCTTCGTGAACCTGCTGGACATGAAGTACGGATGGAAAGCCAACGACGCGGCCAAGAACACGTTCGACGGACGCGAGCGCAAATCAGGCGAGGTGAAGTGGACGGCCACGCGCGCGGACCTGATCTTCGGCTCGAACGCACAGCTGCGCGCGCTGGCTGAGGTCTATGCCTGTGCCGACTCGCAGCCGAAGTTTGTGCATGACTTCGTGCAGGTGTGGCACAAGGTGATGAACCTCGACCGGTTCGACATCATTCACACGGTGTGAAGTGTGCGGCAGAGTCCGGGACGCGCTCTCCGGAGCAGCCTGGGCTCTGCCACTGATTTTGAGCGGCCTATTCTTTGTTGGGTGAGCCGCTGTGCACATCGGGTGTTCGCACGCGCTCGCCACGGATGCCCAGTCCGACTACACGAGCCAGCAGGCGCTTCAGCCCGGGCAGATGCACCGCCAGCCGCAGCATCGGCGGCGGCCGCATGGGTCCGGAGTGGGCGAAGATGGTCTTCAGTCCGCGGTGAACCGTGATCTGCATGCGTTGAATGACGCGCACCGGAAATGTTCTCCGCCGCTGCACGCGGGCGGGCAGCGCATCGGTGTTTTGACCCGCGCGCAGGGGTCCAGCGAGCAGATTGGCGGTGGCGACTGCATCCTGAATCGCGAGGTTGATGCCGACGCCGAAGACCGGCGACATGGCGTGCGCCGCATCGCCGATGCACAGCAGCCCGGGCCGCCACCACTGGAGCAGCCGGTTGACCTGTACGGTGAGCAGTTTCACGTCGCCCCAGTCATGGATCTCCTGCACGCGGTCGCCCAGTTGCGGCGCGACCTGCTGCAGCGAGTGGCGGAACTGCTCAATCCCCTGCTGCTGCAACTCGGCGAAGCGGCCTTTGCGAATAATGAGTCCGGCCTGGAAGTAGTCTTCGCGATCGATGAGGATCAGCATCTTTCCGTAGTTGATGTTGGCCATCACCGCTTTCAAGGGATCGTTCTGCGTCTTGCTGAGGCGGAACCAGAGCACGTCGATGGGCACGCCGAGGTCTTTGAGCGGCAATGCGGCAGCCTGACGCATGCGTGAGTGGCGGCCATCGCAGGCCACAACCAGGTCCGCCTCAATCTGCTGCTCGCCGGCGGGTGTCTGCACCACGACTCCGCGCACGCGGCCTTCGCGCTCCATGAGGGCTGTGGCCTCATGTTCCATGAGAAGCGAGAACTCCGGGTAGGCTTTGGCTTTGCTGGAGAGAAAATTCAGGAAGTCCCACTGTGGCATCAGCGCGATGTAAGGCGTGTCGATGGGAAGCGTGCGCAGGTCTCCGAGCTGGAAGGAGTAATTGCCATAAATACCGCCGACGGTTTCCACCACCTGATGCGGCTGTTGCAGGAAATCCTGGAGCAGCCCTACCTGCTTCATCAGCTGCATGGTGGAGGGATGCACGGTGTCGCCGCGGAAGTCGCGGAAGAAGTCCTTATGTTTTTCGAGCACGGCGACAGTGACTCCGGCTCGCGCCAGCAGATACCCGAGCATGACACCGGCAGGGCCGCCGCCCACGACGCAGCAGGTGGTTCGCATCTCGCTCATGCCTTCTCCTCGTTCAGTCCATTCCCAGCAATGTCACCTGGAAGATTCTGCGTCCGATTTCCCGTATTTACAAATGTCAAAAATATTTGACATCCCAATCTGCCCGAGCTACATTGGCAGCAATCCGATGCGCTGAGTGTGGATTCGCGCGAGAAAACAGACGCGCAGCGCAAGCCCAATTGGTAACGCCGCGGATTCGACACGCAGAGCGCCTGATGGTGGACACGACAGGAGAATCTTCAATGCCCGAAACCGCTGGAGTTCGATCCATCGTAGCGATTGTTCCTGCGCGCGAGTTCCAACGCTCCATCGACTTCTATAAGGCGCTCGGCTTTCAAGCCGATCTTTACGATGGCGGTTCGGAGTACTGCTTCCTGCACATCGGCGGTTCCACGGTCCACCTGCGGAAAGCTGCGCCGTGCGAGTTTACAGCCAATCCCGGTGGCCTGTATGTGTATGTCGAGGATGCCGACGAGTTCTATGCACGGCTTATTGCAAATGGAATCACACCGCTGGGGCCGCCGAGGGACTGCCCCTGGAGGTGTCGTGAGTTTGCGGTGAGCGACCCCGACGGTCTGCTGATCCGTATTGGCCAGCTGATCTCCTGAGGTAGCACGGCAGGTGGGTGAGAACAGAAGCGGAGCCGCCAACCAGCCATGCCGCCTTACGAGAATTGCTGATGCAGCAAGGGCTGCCGGTCCGTTCTACGCAGCCTTACCGCAGCTTTCCGAAAAGGTGGTGCGGCTTCTCGGCGCGGGCAGGGATTCAGGCATTGACGCGGAGTCGAGGTGCCAGCCTCTGCGATGATAGGAGCGGCGGGTCTGCCGACGCGCCAGTTCGCCCGGGAGATTGCATTGCCCTACGCTGACGCGCAGCCGGAATCCGACAGCTCTGCCCTGCTGCGCCGCCTGTTCCCGTTCTACTGCGCGCTGGTTGCGCTGGTCACGTTCGGATACGCGCTGTGGGACAAGTTCCAGCTGGATGGCGACGCCATCAACTACATGGACATCGGCGACTATCTGCGCGCGCATGAATGGGCGGGCGTGGTGAACGGCTACTGGCACCCGCTCTATCCGGCGCTGTTGACGCTGGGGCGGATGATCTCTCATGCTTCGCTCGCGAATGAGCTGGGCGCGTACTACTTCGTGAACTACGGCATCTTTCTGCTGGAGATGCTCGCGATCTGCTGTTTTACCGATGCGCTCGTCGCACTGCGCGAGACGATGAGCTCCGGCCGCGAATTTCTGCTGGAGAAGTATCCGCTGCGGTATCTTGGCCTCGCGTTGCTGGTGGTGGGGAGCCAGCGGGAGCTTTCGCTGGGGAAGATTCGGCCGGATGCGCTGCTGCAAGCGTTGCTGCTGTTTGCGTTTGCGGCGATGCTGGTGAATTTTCGAACGCAGCGGCTGCGCGACGCAGCGCTGATGGGAGTCGTGCTGGGTTTCGCGTATCTGGCGAAGTCGTTTGCGTTTGTACTCGCGTTTCTGTCGATCGCGCTGCTGATTTTGTTTCGCCGGATCTGGCTGCGGCACTCGCTCGCGAAGATTGTTGGCAGCGCCGTGGCGGCGGCGGTCTGTTTTGGCGTGATTGCCGGGCCGTACGTTGTGGCGTTGAGCCGGCAGCATGGGCGGCTGGACTTCGGTGACTCCGGCTCGCTGAACTACGCGTGGTACGTCGGCGGCACGGAGAAGATGCACCTGCAACCTTATATGATCGGCCGGTTTGGCTCTGCCGAGGTGCGGCTGCAGCATCCGGAGCATGAGCTGCTGCGGGAGCCGCAGGTGCTGAGCTACGAGCAGCACGCGTTCGGCACGAATCCTGATTGGTTCGACACGACCTATTGGAATGAGGGCGTGAAGCCGCGCTTCAATTTGCGCGGCGAGCTGACGCGCGGGCGGCGGAACTGTGTGCTGGTGGTTCGCTACCTGTTCAATCATCCGGAGGCGCTGGTGTTGCTGGCGATGCTGCTGGCGCTGGGGGCGCGGCTGGAGCTGCGCGGGCGGTTCTGGGTGGCGCCGATCGCGCTGGGCGTGCTGATCTGGGGCATTTACGCGACGGTGAATACGGAGGAACGTTATGTGACGGTTGCGTTCCTGACGCTGGCGCTGCCGGTGTTTGCGGCGCTTGTGGGGCGGATGCGGTTTGCGGCTTCGGGGCTGATTTTGCTGCTCGGGTTGCTGGCGGCGGCGGAGTCGCTGCGGATCGTGTTGGAAAATCGGCGGGAGCTGGCGGTGGTGGGGCTCTCGCGGGGGTGGCAGAATCCGAAGGATTGGGAGGCGGCGCTGGCGCTCGGGTCGATGGGGCTGAAGCCGGGGGACACGGTGGCGTGTGTCGGCGCGGAGGCTTGCCTGAACGATTACTACTGGGCGCGGCTGGCGCAGGTGCGGATCGGGGCGGAGATTTTCGATCCGCTGGCGGTGCCGGCGTACGAGTTCCTGGCGACGATGCCGAACCGGGAGCAGGCGATTGCGGCGGTTCGGAGCACGGGGGCCAAGGTTCTGGTGGCCGACTTCGCGGTGGCTCGGGTGACGCCGGGCGATCCGGCGATGCAGCGGTGGAGGGAGCTGGGCGAGTCCACACTGTATGAGCTGCCGCTGAATGTTCCGCCGGGAACGGAGCCGAGGACTCCGCCGACCCCGCCGAGGCAGCGGCCGGCGTTCTGAGGCTCGGACCCACCCCCCGGTATCTACCCCGGTTTTGTTGCAGGGGTTGAGGTTAGCGGAGGGGAGTCACTCCTTTGACATCCCCTGATTACTGCTGATGGTTACCAGCGGGGGATGGGTTTGCGGTGAGGCAAACAGCGGCGCGGCTTGGCAAAGTACGTCTGGGCTGGACGTGAGACCTCCGACTTGGGTTCGGTTGGGGCGGGTGGAGATCCTGCGCTGCTCGCCTGGAAAAATGGGCGGTGGCGCGCACGACGGTGCTCCGTTTGCTCCTTCTTTTAATTGTATGGGGTGTGTCAAGAGGTGAGTTGGCATTAGGGAACGGTGGACGGTTGGGAAGCGCGTTTACTTCAAGCCAAGGCAGCCTTATCCGGCGGTGCCACGACAGACACTAACCTGATCTATGGCGAAAATAAGGCGAATATGACAGGATGGGATATGGCCCATCTGGCGGACGTCGTCGCTTTTCGCTTTGAGCCAGCATCAGGGACTGGCAAATGGCAATTTGGCGACTTTACTGCCGTTGGTTCAAAGAAATGGAGCGGTCTCGGTGCTAAAATTCGCCATACTGTTTGCACCTTTTTCGAGGCGATCCAAAACTTGGCTTCGAACGTCGAGCTGTATACGAGTTCATTGGCTTCGCTCACTGGGAACGCGTTCCAGGCGGAGGTGTGTGCACGTCTCCAAAGTGTCGTATTGGGTTTTCAAAATATTCCCGCGAAGCCGTTTGGCGACGCAGGCCTCGACGGCTTCTCTCACGGGGGACGACAGGGTTACGGTCAGAGAGAAACTTGCCCAGACGGCTGCAGAACTGGCGTCCGCGGAGCGGGCCATCGATAGGACTCTTGAAACTGAGAAGAACATCGGACTTTGGCAATCCGAAATCGACAGTTGGGTCAATGAAGCGAAGGTCGCAGCGATCCGCGCAGGGGTCTCCGCGGACTTCGGATCCAGGAAGGCGGCGTTTACGAAGGCTCTCAGGAACTATCTGGTTGCCTTTGGACATAGTGCTGTCTCGCCTGACAATCGAGATTCCGTGTCTCTCAACGAGCAGTACACGCCGATGCTGAACCAGAAGCGGCTACGCTCGCTTGGCTCTGCGAGCGATCAATCCCGACTTATTGCGGCTTACACCCTCGCATTGGCCAGCGCCTCGCACGACGTTCAGGGACTTCATCCAGGCTTGGTGGTGCTCGATGAGCCACTGCAACAAAATCCCGATCCCAAGCACCGCGAACGTTTCTTGTCCTTTCTGAGTAAAGAGCTAGCCAAGAAGGCTCCTTTTCAGACCCTCATTTTCACGAGTCTGCGGCAGGGAGAGATCAGTCAATTGCGCCGCGGTGGTGTTTCTGTCTTAACTCCAGAGGGAACGAAATTCCTTCAACTCACGACACCAACGCCCCTCACCAAGGCTTAGCCGTCAGCTCAACCGAAATGAACTAGGAGATTTGGTGCGGCTGATCATGAGGGCTGCCTCGAGGGCGCGTCTACCCACAACTCTGCGGAGTTGGGGCGGATCGCGGCGGGGAAGACGATCCGGTTGGCGGTTTCCCATCCACTCGTTTGCCTTCAAATTCAATCAGGTAGGCATCCATGGTTGTTCGAATGGGTTCTAACTACGTCGGGAGTACGGCGCCCGGTGGAACTGATGTGATTGAGGGGTGGAATGGGAAAGCTTATGCAAATTCGGAAGATAGAGATGGATGCGGATACTTCATTGGACCAAGCTGCGGATGCGCTGGAAGTGATTACGAATTGCAATTATCTGATTTGCGATGACGCGCACAATGCTGAGGCCGTCCGGGAGTTCGCGAACGATTCAGAGGGCGCAGTGAAGAAACTGGCAGAGGCGCTTCAATCGCTTGACGTCGTGAGAAGGCGATTCGACCCGGCTGCATAGGTGCCCCTTTCGATGAGCAAGCCAACTGGTAGAGAAGTGCAGCGACCGGAGACTTTGTTTCTGGTCGATACGCTGAACATGCTCGAGGCATTGGGGAATCTGAATCACCTGATCCAGTGTGACGTGGGGGATGCTGATGCAATCCACTCTTACGTCAGCCAGTCAGAGGATATTCTGCGTCGGCTTGCGGGTTTGGTGCGTGCGCGTCACAAAAAGTGAGTGATTGGACATCCGAGTTGAATGGCTTTGAGGCGCTCAGTTTTCGGTGGGGCGTTCGATGTGGTCGATGACGAGGAACTCGACTTGCTGCTTGGCGGGTTTGAGGTCGAGGCCGATGGCTTTGAGGACGTCGGACATGGCAGGGTTGGGGCTGGGGTCCGGTGAGGCGTCGGGTGTGGTGGATGGGCCGCGGTCCTGTTGGGGCTGGTGGATGTCAAACGTGTAGCGGCCGGTGAGGCCGGTTTTATCGACGATGGGCCGGTCGGATTTTTCGCTCAGCGCGGTGGCGAGCATCTGCATGGTGAGGTTCGACATGTGGATGAGGCCGTTGGGGCCGGGGCCGATGGTGCCGCCGTCGGGCAGGCTGAGGCCGGCGGGGCGAGGCTGGGCCGGTGTGGCTTGATCGGGCTTGGTCTGGTCGGGTGCGGTTGATGCCGGGGTGGTTTCGGCGAACTTGATGCCGCCTTTGGCGATGACCAGCTCGTAGACGGAGTTCTCTTTCATCTGGCGGTGGACGGCGAGCTTGAATCGGCTGGCGAACATGGACTGCAGCATCTGCTGCAGCATGGCTGGCTGGTTGCGTGGGTCGGTCCAGGCGGGGCGGTCTTCGTCGGCGATGCGGGCGTCGATGTCGTAGGTTTCGTGGAGGAGCCACTCGGGCATGTTGTCGATGCTGTTGAGGAACATGCCGCCGGCCTGTGGGGTGTAGGCGGTCATGAGGACGAGGGCGAGAGGGACATGGATGACTCGGAAGCCGTTGGGGGACGGCGTGAGGTTGGGCGGGCGGGAGCCGAGGGCGAGGTTGCGGCGGATGGAGATGACGTCAAACGCTTTGCCGGGCGCGGTGGGAGGCGCGGCGCTTTGCTGCGCGGCTGCGGGCATGGCGGCCGCTGCGACGGATAGGAGAAGGGACAACAGCGTGGTGCGGCGTGCGGGTGAGGTGCGCATGCGAGCGGGTTCTCCGGAGATCAGGGACGGTGGAAGGTACGTTGCGGCGCGGGCGGTGGTTCACTGGGCGGCGGTCTGCTTCAGTACAACGGCGGAGGACGCTGGAGGTTAACGGGCGCTATCGGCGGGAGGTGCGATGCCGGTGAGGATGGTGTCGAGGGTGGCTTGTGCGTCGCGGAGGGCCTGGCGGGAGTTGTCGAGGCGGCTAATCATGAGGGCTCCCTCGAGGGTGGCGATGAGGGTGTTGGCGATGCGGCGGGAGTCGGTGGACTTGTGGATCTCGCCGGTCTTGATGCCGGTTTCGACGATGCGGGCGAGGCGGGTGCGCCAGTCTTGAATGCCTTTGCGGGCGAGGTCGCGGAGGGTGGGGTTGCCGTCGTCGGAATCGATGGCGGTGTTCATGAGGGGGCAGCCGCCGGGGAGAGCGGACGGGGTTTCGACGAAGAGCTGGACAAAGTGTTTGAGTTTGTCGACGGCGTTGGGGATGTCGTCGAGGTGCTCGGTGCGGAGCTTGACGGTTTGCGCTAAGGCAAAGCGGAAGGCTTCGGCGGCGAGGTGCTCCTTGTTGGGGAAGTGGCGGTAGAGGCCACCTTTTTCGAGGCCGGTGGCCTGCATGAGGTCCTGCATGGAGCAGCCGGCGAAGCCACGCTGATTGAAGATGGGCGCGGCCTGGGCGATGATGCGCTGCCGGGTTGCTTCACCTTTTCGCATGGTTCACCTCGCGGGATCCAGCATATCGGAAAAAAAGACGCATCGGTCGCATTTCTGGAGAATCTGATGATAAAAGCGACTGATCGGTCGCTTTATCCTGATTGACCTGGAAAGGTGATCTTGTGGCGACTGCAATTGCTCCTCTGCCTGTGCCGGTTCGTGTGGCGACGCGAGGGATCAATCCGTGGGTGATTGCGCTGACGGTGACGCTGGCGACGTTTATGGAGCTGCTGGATACGTCGATTGCGAATGTGTCGCTGCCGTATATTGCGGGCGGGCTGGGGCGGTCATATGACGAGGTGACGTGGATTCTGACGACCTACCTGGTGGCGAATGCGGTGGTGCTGCCGATGTCGGCGTGGCTGAGCCGGGTGTTTGGGCGGAAGACGTATTACATGGCGTGTGTGGCGCTGTTTACGGCGACGTCGTTTCTGTGCGGCATTGCGCCGACGCTCGGAATCATGCTGATTGCGCGGGTGATGCAAGGAGTGGGAGGCGGCGGGCTGGCTCCGGTGGAACAGGCGATTCTGGTGGACACGTTTCCGCCGGAGAAGCGGGCATCGGCGTTTGCGCTGTACACGGTGGCGATTGTGACGGCTCCGGCGATTGGGCCGGTGCTGGGTGGATGGGTGACGGATAACTACAACTGGCGGTGGGTGTTTCTGATTAACATTCCGGTGGGGCTGTTGAGCCTGTTTTTGACGAGCCGGTTTGTGCACGATCCGCCCGCGTTCGCGGAGGAGCGCAAGACGATCCGCGATGCACGTGGGAAGTTGAACGTAGACAGCGTGGGGATTGCGCTGATCGCGGTGGGATCAGGTGCGCTGGAGGTATTGCTGGATCGCGGTCAGATTCAGGATTGGTTCGGGTCGCCGCTGATCTGCTGGCTGTTTGGGATTGGGGTGGGATGCCTGTCGGCAGCGGTGTGGTGGGAGTTGCGGCAGACGGATCCGGTGATCGATTTCCGGATGTTGAAGGTGCGGAATTTTGCCGTGGCGAATGTTTTCTATTTTGTGTTCGGATTCGGGCTGTTTGCGAGCACGACGATGATTCCGCAGATGCTGCAGCAGCTGTATGGGTATCGCGCGATCGATGCGGGGCTGGTGCTGGGGCCGGGGGCCTTTGTGATTACGCTGCTGGCGCCGGTGGGAGCACAGCTGGTGCAGCGTAAGATTGTGCATCCGCGGGTGCTGCTGTTTGGGGCGATTGTGGTCGTGGGCTTGTCGATGCTGCACTACAGCCACATGAATCTACAGACGGACTACAGCCACTATGCGTGGGCGCGCGCGTTTCAGGGGCTGGGTTATGCGTTCTTCTTTGTGCCGCTGACGGTGCTGGCCTACTCGCAGCTGAAGCCGGACCAGAATAATAAGGCGTCGTCGCTGACGAACTTCTTTCGCAACTGGGGAGGAAGTTTCGGGATTGCGTTTATTACGACGATGGCGGACCGGCGGCAGGACTTTCACCAGTCGAGGGTGGGAGGAGGTCTGACGGCCTCGAATCTGCGGCTGCAGGAAGGGATCGGGCAGACCGCGTCGTTTCTGCAGGCGCATGGGTATTCGGCGGCGGATGCGATGCGGGCTGCGACGCTGCGGTATTACAACCAACTGGGCGCGCAGACGCACCTGCTGGCGTTCATGGATTGCTTCCACATCCTCGGCGTGGTGACGCTGGTGGCCGCTCCGCTGGTGTGGCTGACCAGGAACTTCGCTGTGGGAGGGAAGGCGCCGGAGGGACATTGATGGAAGGTAGGTTGCGGCGGCGGTTCCGGTGTGGGGGTACCCCCCGGTGTCTACCCCGATTTTATTGCAGGGGTTGAACTTAGCGGAGGGGAGTCACTTTTTTGACATCCCCTGTTACCAGTGGTGGGTACCTGACGGGGGATGGGTTCGCGGCGCGGGCGAACGGACTGCGCGAGCTGACAAAGAACGGCTGAGGCTGGACGTGAGTCCTCGGACCTGGGTCCGGTTGGGCGGGTGGAGGTCCTGCGGCTGCTCGCCTGAAACGGGCGGTGGCGCGCACGACGGTGCTCTCCGTTGCTCCTCTTTTAATTGTACGGGGTGTGTCAAGAGGGGCATGGGAAGTGTTCTGCGAGGATTAAGTGCAGTGGGACGTACGTTGCGGTGGTGGGAACGGTTCCCCTGTGGGGCGGGGACGACTGAAGGGTTGTCTCAGGTACAACGGCCAAGTGCGGCAGAGGTTAACGTGCTGGTGAAACGTGCATTCGGCCGGGCACCTGCCTCGAATTCTGTGTTTGAATTCGTGTTCAGCGTCTAGAATCCGGACATGCCATCTAAGAAGAGCACTAGGGCTGAACGTAAACCGCGTAGAGAGCGTAAGTTCCCGGTCATCACCTTTGAAGAAGCCCTCGTTCTAGGGACTGCAATACAAGAGCATGCCGGGGGCCAGAAAGTCAGGCGCCTAACGCTCTTCGAGAAGCTTAATCAGTCGCCCGATAGTAACGAGACTCGCCGCCTAATCACCGCCTCAAATCAGTATGGTGTGACCAAGGGTAGTTACAACGCTGAGTATCTGGAACTTACACCCGCCGGCATAGAGGCGACTGGCGATGACATTCCGATTGCCAAGCAGATATCTGCGCGCTTTGATCTTGCTATTAAGCGGATTCCCCCGTTTTGCGCACTCTACGAAAAGCTCCAAGGGAATAAGCTTCCTGCTCGCGAAGTTATGATGGACTACTTTGCGGAAGAAGAGCTGCCAGTTGAGGACAGAGCGGAGTGTGTTGACACGTTCGTTCTTAACGCCACATTTTTGAGACTTTTGCGGACCATTTCAGGGTCGCAACGTTTGGTCCCTATCGAACAGGTGCTCGAAGAGGGTGCTCCTGTCAGGCATGCAAGCGAAACAGGGGACGCGGAAGTCACGTCCGCGGTGATCATTGAGTCCGTGGTCCAAGAATCGGAAGAGGATTACGCGAAAATCTGCTTCTTCGTCACACCAATCGGCGAACCGGGATCTGAGCAGCGGAGACACGCGGATTTTATGTTGGAATACGTTATCCGGCCATCGCTCAAGGAGTTTGGGCTGACTGTGATTCGTGCTGACCAGATGAGCAAACCGGGTATGATCGGCAAGCAAATAATCGAACATATCCTCCGGTCACGTCTCGTCGTGGCCGATTTGTCGTTCCATAATCCGAATGTTTTTTATGAGCTTTGCCTTCGACACACGACACGACTGCCAACTGTGCAGTTAAAAAGGGAAGTTGATTCGATTCCGTTCGACCTGAATCAATATCGAACCATTTCGATCGAGACCCGCGATCCGTATACTTTGTTGCCCAAGATTCAGACCTACATCGCTGAAGTTACTAGTCAGGTTCGTCGGGCGCTCGCAAACGCCGAGTCAGGAGACAATCCCATCTCGCTCTATTATCCGAACGCGAAACTCGTCTTGGATCAGAAGAAGTAAACCTGACTGAACCTAATGAGAAGAATGCGGCTACAAGATGAGTTCGTGGCGTGGCAGTGAGAAATCGAGCATAGGAATTGAGCTTTTCCTCGCTTTTCTATTTCGCCGCTTGGCCAGCTAACTAGCTCGGTATTTAGCTAATAGTCCGTGCAGAGGCTTCTACGAAAGGTGAGAATTATATGGACGAAGCAGAGATTCGCGCCGAGATTGAGCGGCGACGGAAACGGGCCGTAGACCTAAAGCTGCGGGAGACTGTTTGGAACATCTATTCCAGCCAATTTCAGTACATGGACGATTACCTCAAGAAGGAGCCCGACTCGATTCTTCCGGAAATTAAGAATAGTCTGCGGCGTTTGAACGGCACCAACGAGTTCGACTATGGGGGTTCGCATTTTGGTCTCAGATGTGTACCGGGAAAGACAGAAAGGGACGGGCGCGGATTCGACCAGACCGAGACGACCCAGATGACGCTGAGCTTGTCTGTCGATGGCAACAGTGCTTTCGAATTCGAGATGCGGAAGTCGGTAATCTACGGCGAGGAGATGCCTTCTTTCAGCGAGTATATGGGAGCAGTGAAGGCATTTATAGAAGGTCCTTGGGTGGGACAAATAAGCGATTTGCTGCGGTCCATGAGGGCGTATAAGCAGGAATACTGGAAAAAGAAGAATGCGCCGCGCGAAGCTCAGCGATTGAAACAAGACATGAAGAGTTTCGGTTTGGGGTGAACGTGACTAAAACGATCTCTACCGAAGGTGCGCTGAAGTATGTTATCGAGCTCAGGGACAGATATGACGGACCTGATCGCGAATCATATGTGGCCGAGATAGATCGATTCATCGACGAATTCCGTAAGCAACGTGGTCCTGAGATCGGGCTAGAAACGGCGATGGAGCTATTGAGGGATCTCGAGCGCCGATTTGGCCCGCAGTAGGCGCGTAGCTCCCTGTTGTTATCGACGAGTTACGGCGATAACCAATCGCGATCGGGCTTGGCCAGTTGCCTAGCGTTGTTGTACGCCATGTCCAGCGTCAGGCAGGTAGCGGCTCGATAGAAGTCCGCAAATCGCTCGACAACCAAGGCAAGATCGGCACACGTCGGGTCTGTGAGCGTGAGCGGCAAGAGGAGTTGGACTGCGCCTTGGTAATACTGAGGAACTGCGGTCTTGTAATTGCGACGAACGCGTTCCCTGGCCGAATCTATCGCGCCCTTCAATAGATTCTGCAATTCGAACGGGCTGCGCCCCTGAAGATTAGTTGGGAATCGCGCGATGTTCTCCGAGACAACATGCTCGACATTAACTCGCAACTCCTTACGTGTATCAAAGACTAGTGCCGACGGGTCTTCGAAGTAGTGAGCGATGTCCGGGAGAGATGAAAATCTGTTCATCTCCCACTCGCCTTTCCGCGCGAATTTCAGGAAATGCCAATAGGCTTCCACATCACTCAACATGTTCTTGGACAACAGCATGAAGATCGGTTCCTGCGAGCGGGTGATCAGCCCTGTGTTCCAGCAGCAAAAAGCCTCGTCCGGCGTGATGTTGATCTTCCTCTCTTCCGCAACTCTTCGATACGTATAGGTCAGATAGTTTCTGAGGATGGGGTGAGGGTGGGAAGAAGGTGCGTGCTTGTAGCCCCAATCCTCCTGTTCGGCGATTCCGGCTAAGACTTCTATGTGATCGGCGAACTTCGGCATCATTGCAAACTCGCTAAAGTGTTCAGGAAAATCATATGGAGCATGCTTACTCATCGGCTTCGAATCTCTCCTTTGAACGCGAACGACAATGGTATCCGATTGCCGAGTGGCGGCAATCCTGATGAAGCACGTTTAGCTGTTGGCGGGGCATGCTATGATTGGCTGCTTTTTTCAGGAAGATAAAAGGAGCGTTCATGCTACCCGGTTATATCTCGAAGGCAGTGCCGAACCCGGTTACGAATCGTGCGCCGTGGTACAAGAACATCGCTCCGACGTATGCGGGGATCTTTCTATGGGTGGTGTTCTACCGGGAGATTGCGGGCGGAACGCTGGACCGAGCCGGGCTGGGGCTTTCGCTGCTGGCGCTGCTGGTGGCGGGCGTGATCAGCTATGCGCTGTTCTATTACGTTCCGGCGCTGCTGGGGCTGAAGACCGGGTATCCGCTGTACGTGGTGGGCAGTTCCACGTTTGGGACGGCGGGCGGGTATGTGATGCCGGGCCTGTTGATGGGCGTGCTGCAGGTGGGCTGGATGTCAGTGAACGCGTATGTTTCGGCCAGCTTTATTCTGTCGGCGTTTGGGTCGAAGGCGGGGCCGGGGACGCTGCCGTTTACGGTGATTGCGGCGGTGTGGGCGCTGGCGCTGGGATTTGTAGGCGCGAAGGGGATCCAGTACGTCGGCCGGTTTGCGCTGTATCTGAATATGGTGCCGCTGCTGATGATTATCATCGTTGCCGCGAAGACGGGCGGCTCCGCGTTCCAGTATGTGCCGGAGCATCCGGCGCCGTACGTGGGCTTTATGACCATGGTGCAGGTGGTGGTCGGCTTCTTTGCGACGGCGGGCGCGGCGGGTGTGGACTTTGGGATGGGCGCTCGCGATGAAGGCGACGTGAAGTGGGGCGGGCTGGTGGGGATTCTGCTGGCGGCGGTGATTGCGGGCGGCCTGCCGCTGATCTCGGTGGCCGGGGCGCATGTGAGTTTTGGCGTGACGGACTACCACTTCGATTCGGCAATTGCGCAGACGGGCGGGTTCGCTTCGATTGCGTTCCTGCTGTTCGCGATCGCGTCGATTGTGTCGATGTGCTTCTCGTCGTTTATCGCGGGCAATAGCCTAGCAACGATGATTCCGGGTGTGCCACGCATTACCTCGACGATGGTGGGAGCGGTGGTCGCGGCGATTCTCGCGATTACCGGAGTGGCCGCGAACCTGGTGGGGCTGTTCACGATTATCGGCGCATCGTTTGGGCCGATCATCGGGGCGATGGTCGCGGACTGGCTGCTCAGCGGCAAGAAGTGGGCCGGCCCGCGAGCGGGCATCAACATCGCGGGATATGGCGCGTGGGCGGTGGGCTTCGTGATCGGCATCCTGCCGTTCCTGCCGATCAGCGATGCGGCGAAGGCGTATGCCCAGCCTGCGGCGCTGTACAGCTTTGTCGCCGGATTCATCGTGTACCTGGTGCTGGCCAAGGCTGGGTTGCAGCCCAAGACGGAGCCGGTGAAGGTGCTGGCCGCGGAAGGTGTCGCCGGAGATTAGGCCACGCTTCGAGGATTTACTTCAGGGCGAGCGGGTGTTTGGATTCGCGTCCGCTGAACTTGCTGACAGGAAACCTGCAGCCGGGATGGCTTTGCAGGTGTTCGATGTGAGCGCGCGAGCCGGTGCTGGATTCTTTGAGCGCCTGCACCGGGCCGTGGCAGTATTTGCAGCGCATCAGCTGGTCGCGCTCGGTGAGGGCTTCGAAGATGGTGCAGGGCAGCCAGCGACCGCGCACTTTGACCTCGCACTCCGTCATTACCGGCGGCTTCTTTTTGGGAGCCATTGACTAGTGAGATGCTGCTGAGCGTGGTGCGGGCGGGTCGTTGTGGGCGAGGTGATGGCTAGGCCTTCGTTGACTCGGCTAGATCCGCATGGGTGTGGCGGCCGGGGTGGAGAGGGAGCGGCGCGGTGGCCCCGTCCGCGGTGTTGCCGGCGACCAGCAGGGCGGAGGCGGCGATGACCCAGGTGATGAGGAAGGCGGTGAGGGGAAAGCGCGCTCCGTGCGGGGCTGTGGGCGTCTTGGGTGGGCCGAACCAGGTATTGGGACCCCAGACGAGGAAGGCGAACAGGGTGAGCATGGCGGTTTCGATGAGGGCGGCGAGGCGCGGCCAGAGCGCGAGCAGGATGGCGAGTCCGCAGGCCATCTGCGCAACTCCGGTGAGGTAGCCAAGGCCCATGCGGTAGGGCAGCCACGCGGGAACGAGAAACGCGGTGGGCTTGGGATAGAAGATGTGTGAGAGGCCGACGGGAAGCACGGCGAGCGCGAAGAGGATTTGCGCGAGGCGAAAGCCGCTGGGGCCGGTCATGTGGGAGAAGAAGGGCACGTTCTCCAGGCGCGAGAGGCGCGCGAACACAACCCACCCGCCGGCGACCAGCATGGCGACTTCGCCGATACCGAGCCAGACGGCTTCCATTTTCGGCATGGCAAGGATGCTGGGAATTTTGAGAGACAGCCAGGCGAGAAGAAAGACAAACAGGGCTCGGGCGGCGAGGGCGGCGGTGGCGCGGAAGTGCAATGCCATGCTGACGGCGACCATGAAGACGCCGCAGGCTATGGCGACCAGGCCGCGGCCGGGAAATGCGGGGACGGGCTGCCAGCTGTAGGCGAAATCTCGATAGAGGATGGAGAGCACGCCGAGCGCGGCGAGGCCTAGGGATAGAAGAGACAACCCGGGCTGGGTCTCGCGAATGGCTTCCGAGGATTGTTCCGTCATGTGGGTGTGCTCCATGAGAATTTGCGGTCAGGCGACCAGCTGGCCGAGGCTGGAGAGGGTGCGATCGGCTCCGGGACCAAGACGCTTTCGGTCGGCGAGGTGGGTGAGGTAGGCGGCGAAGATGAGGCAGGCGCCGATGGCGGTGATGTTGTAGACGGCTGCGCCCCAGGTGGGCAGATTATGCAGGCGGGTGAAGATCGGCGGTATCTCAACGGTCGGCTCAAACAAGAAGAGCATCAAGGCGAGAAGCTTGAGCGCGAGGACATCGAGCTTGCCGGAGCAGATGGCGCATCCGGCGAGGATGAAGGCGACTCCGGTGAATGCGGCCCAGAATGTTGCAAAGGGCATCCAGTGCGGGACGATGCTCGCGAAGCCGCGTAGGCCGATGAGGTGCAATATGCCGAAGATGACCGGCGGCAAGCCGAGCATCCAGCGAGTGGTAGTGGCTGCGCGTTTTTGCGCGATGGAGTCGGGCGAGGCAGCCCAGAAGAGAAGGACCGCCGGAGCGATCAGCATGAGCTGTTGCGCGAGTCCGAAGAGGGCGCCGAATACGAGTTTGATGCGCGGGCCGGGTGCGTGAAGTCCGGGATTGAACCGGGCCATCCAGAACGCGACACAGACGAGGTAGGCGAGGGCAGATGCCGCGGCTGCGATCTTCTGCGTACGCGGGAACAGAATGGCAACGCCTGCTGCAATGAGCCAGACGCCGAGGACGTAGGCGAGAAGGTGTTGCGCAGGAAGACCGAGGCCCAGAGACTGGATGGGCTGATGCGACGCGTCGAAGCCACCCCAGGCGAGATTGAGAATGCCGGTGAGAATGGTGCCTAAGCCATAGAACCAGATCCCTAGTTTCATCAGTGCTTCCATCCGCCTCTCCGGAAAGCTCGAGTTCAAAGCACGCGGCAACGCTTTCCCGATTTCAGGACTGATAGTATGGCGGCATTGGTTCACCGAACAGTGCCATTTTCGCGAAATAGATTGGGCCATTGAGGAATGCCGAAAGCTATCAGCTCGTTTGAGCTCACGCTGAAGAGCCGGTCGCGGCAGCAGACGCTGACCAGCTGGCTGTACGGGGAACTGCGCTCCGCCATTCTGGATGGGCGGCTGGCGCCGGAGACCAGGCTGCCGGCCTCGAGAGATTTTGCCCGGCAGTATGAACTGTCGCGGGGCACGGTGGTGAGTGTGCTCGAGCGTTTGCAGGACGAGGGGTACGTTACCTCGCGCGTGGGATTCGGGACGGTGGTGAACCGGGTGGAAGCGCCGCGTCCGGCGCGTCCGGCGGCTGCGACACCGGCGTACATTCGCCGCATTGTTGCGACCAATAAGCGGCCGCAGCCCTGGCTCGATGGGGCGTTTGCCCGGGGAGTGCGGCCCTTTCTGATTGGGGTTCCGGCGATGGAGGAATTCCCCGCGGAGATCTGGGGACAGCTGGCGGCGAACCGGGCGCGCCGCTTCCGCTCATGGCTGAAGGGCGCGATCGACCGGCGCGGGTATGAGCCGCTGCGCAGCGCCATCGCCGACTATCTGCGGACCTCTCGCGGAGTGCGATGCCGTGCGGAACAGATCGTTCTGGTGTCGGGGATACAGCAGGGGCTCGACCTGCTGGCGAGGCTGCTCGTGAAAAAGGGCGATGCGATATGGATGGAAGACCCTGGATATTTTGGAGCGAGGATCGCCTTTGAACATGCCGGTGCGCGGCTGAAGCCTGTGCCCGTGGATGAGGAAGGGCTGTCGGTTGCCGCCGGAGTGAAGCTGTATCCCGATGCGAAGGGCGCTTACGTGACGCCGGCGCACCAGTTTCCGCTGGGGTCAACGATGTCGCTGGAGCGGCGGATGGCGCTGCTGGGATGGGCTGCACGCGCGGGCGCGTTTGTGATCGAAGACGACTATGACAGTGAATACAGGTTTGAGGGGCCACCGGTTCCTGCGCTGCAAAGCCTGGACAATCACTCGAGCGTGGTGTTCCTGGGCTCGTTCAGCAAGACGATGTTTCCGTCCCTTCGCGTGGGCTACGTGGTGCTGCCTCCAGGTTTGGTCGAGCCGTTCGTGGCGCTGCGTTATCGCACCGATTTTCGGAATTCGTGCTTTGACCAGGCAGTGCTTTGCGACTTCATCGCAGAGGGGCATCTGGCGCGTCATCTGCGCAGGATGCGGACGCTGTATGGAGAGCGCCTGGAAATTCTGATCGATGGCGCGAAGCAGCACCTGGACGGGGTGTTGGAGGTTTCGAACGTGAGGGCAGGGCTCTACACGATCGGGTATCTGAAGAATGGAATGAGCTCGCGGCAGGCGGAGGAGTTGGCGGCGGCGGAGGGAGTTGAGGTTTTCGGCGCGGATCGATGCACGCTGCGGCGTCCGGATCCGAAGGCGTTGCTGTTCGGGTTTGGAGGGTTTGACGAGCTTGCGATCCGGCAAGGACTGATGCGGCTGGCCAACGCGCTGGGCAGCCGGAGTTCCGGACGCTGAGACAGGTTCCGCAAACGAATTATTGGAACGAGACGCGGTAGAGATTTCTGTGGCTGGTGGTGTTACGCCCAGGCGTAGTGCTGGGGATCTTGAAGGAGGATCCACTGTCAGGATTGCCAGGGGTTTACGCCTCTGATAGATTTGCGACCACCCGATAGCGGTCAATCAGAAGGACCTAAGAGTCGCCGATGTCCATCGCAAGCCGGCAACTGAAGATCGACGACCGCAGCGTCTCAGGCGTCACTCGCCGTTCTATGCTGCGCGGAGCCGCCCTTGGAATGGCCGCTCTGGCGACGGGTGCTGAGCCGCTGCTGGCCGACCCCAAATCGAAGCCTCCGAATATTGTTTTCATTCTCGCCGATGACCTTGGTTATGCCGATGTGGCGTGCTATGGACGACCCGATCTCCACACGCCCAACATCGATGCACTCGCAGCCGGCGGGGTGCGCTTTCTGCAGGCCTATGCCAATTCCGCGGTTTGTTCAGCGACACGCACTGCCCTGATCACGGGCCGCTACCAGGACAGACTCTCTGTCGGTCTGGATGAGCCCTTGACTGAACGCGATGTCGGACTCCCATCAGAGGTGCCTACGTTGCCGTCGCTGCTGAAGAAGGCGGGGTATGGCACGACCCTGGTGGGAAAGTGGCATCTGGGATCGTTGCCGAAATATGGACCGCTGCTGAGCGGATATGACCATTTTTATGGCTTTCTCGGCGGCGCTTCCGACTATTACGCGCACCCGCGTTTGTATGAGGATCACGTTCGCGTTGATGAGGCCGGCTACCTGACCGAACTGCTCGGCAACCACGCCGTCGACGTCGTGAACGGCTACGCACGCTCCGGCCAACCGTTTCTACTGAGTCTCCATTTCAACGCGCCGCATTGGCCGTGGGAACCGCCGGGAGATGATTCCGAATCGAAGCGGCTCGGGGGCCGCAATCTGAACGATTTCGACGGCGGCAGTCAGAAGGTTTATCAACAGATGATTGAGGCGCTCGATCTGCAGATCGGGCGGGTCGTCGCGGCGATCCATGCCAACCACCTGACTGAGAACACCATCGTTATTTTCACCAGCGATAACGGGGGAGAAAGGTTTGCCGACACCTGGCCGTTCACAGGGAGGAAGACTGAGTTGCTCGAAGGCGGCTTGCGGATTCCGGCGATCCTGTCGTGGCCTGCGCAGGTCCCGCGGAACCGCACCACGAATCAGGTGGCCATCAGTATGGATTGGCTTCCGACACTGCTCGCCGCCGCCGGCGCACCGCATGATCCTGCGTATCCGCCCGACGGCATCGATTTGCTTCCGTCCATCATCGGGAAGGCAGGGATGGTGGAACGGAAGCTGTTTTGGCGCTACAAGGGGAATGCGCAGCGCGCGGCTCGAGACGGGGATTACAAGTTTCTGAAGATGCTCGACAACACGTTCCTCTTCAACGTGGTCGACGATCCCATGGAGCGGGCCAACCTGAAGGAGCGGCACAAAGACATCTATGACCGCTTGGTCGCTGAGTGGTTTGCATGGAACGCCACGATGCTGCCGGAGATCGATGAGAGCTTCACCGATACATTTAGTGGGGACCAACTCGCCGACCACATCGGCCTGGCAGGATCAAGCAGCAAAGCTGATAACCCAACGGCTCAACCCAGCCCTGCGGTCAAGCCTCACTAAGGTCAACCTGTTTGGCCATGGAGCTGACGGCCGCAAGCAGCCGCCCGAATGTACTTCAGGACCCGGATTGAGGAGCAGGTGCTGAAGAACAAGTTCGAGGCGTACTGACCCACCCCCTGGTATCTACCCCGGTTTTGTTGCAGGGGTTGAGGTTAGCGGAGGGGAGTCACTCGCTCGACATCCCCTGGTTACGGCTGAGTGATGCCCGATGGGGGAGGGGGTTGCGGAGTGCGCGCGGTGTCGAGTTGGCAAAGAACGTCTGGGTCTGGACCTGGGTCCGGCTCGCAGCAAAGGCAAATAAAAGCAGATTCCCTTCGGGAATGACAACCAAAAGACAAATGCAAATGCAGGGGCGGGTGGAGGTCCTGCGGCTGCTCGCCTGGAAAATGGGCGGTGGCGCGCACGACGGTGCTCCGTTTGCTCCTTCTTTAATTGTATGGGGCGTGTCAAGAGGCAGTGATTAGGAATTAGGGAACAGGATGCGGTGGGAGCGGGTGTGGCTTCACAGCATTTGCAACGGAACTTTGCGCCGGGGTGGGGGGAAGGCGCGGTCCAGCTCGGCGGAATCCGCTTCTGTGAGCCGGAGGCTGAGGGCGCTGCGGTTCTCGCGGACGTGATTGGGATCGCCTGTGCGGGGAATGGCTATGATTCCTTCGAGCCGCAGCACCCAGGCAAGAGCCACCTGCGCCGGGGTCGCGCGGTGTCGTTCCGCTACCTTTTGCAGCGCATGATGTCCGAGCATTCGTCCTTGCTCGATCGGCGAATAGGCCATGAGCGGTATACGACGCTGATGACACCAGGGCAGCAGGTCATGTTCGATGCCGCGGCGTGTGAGGTTATAGAGCACCTGGTCGGTTGCGACCTCCGATCCGCCGGGAAGACCGACTAACTCATTCATGTCGGAAACATCGAAGTTGCTGACACCCCAATGCCGAATCTTGCCCGCCTGCAAAAGGGATTGGAAGCCCTCGATGGTTTCCTCCAGTGCGTGGCTGCTTCTCCAATGCAGGAGATACAGGTCCAGCCTGTCTGTTCCCAGCCGACGCAGGCTGCGTTCGCAGGCCGCGATGGTGCCGCGCCTCGTTGCATTTTGCGGCAGGACCTTGCTTACCAGGAAGACTTCATCGCGGTGGTCGGCAACTGCCTCACCGACGAGTTCTTCGGACGCGCCATCGCCGTACATTTCGGCCGTGTCGATCAAGGTCATGCCAAGGTCGAGGCCTGTGCGCAACGCCGCGATCTCGTCCCTGCGGCGTCCTGGATTTTCCCCGAGCTGCCATGTGCCTTGCCCCAGTATGGGGACGGATTCTCCCGAGCGAAGTTGGGTGGTGCGAATGGCAGCTTGTGTTTTCATGGTGCTGTTCTCGCTTTCTGGCGAGGCTCGGCGATGAAGGATGGATGCCGGCTGTTCTGCCCGTGCTCTGGAACTCAGATCGCCAACGACTCACGTCCTGGCCCACAGTCGTGTTGTTGCGAGATTCGCCGCGATCTATTCGGCTAGAAGTTCGTAGACGCGCCCGCGAGGGCGTGACCTCTCACCGTATCTGGACGTGCCCTGGTGGAATTACGTTGCTCTCGGATTTCATCTTGCACAAGGACGGGAACGGCGGAGGATGAGAGCCCCACTTCTCGTTTGTCGAATTCTGAACGACACCCGGACCCGGCAACGGAGCTTGACTCTCTCGCACTCCATAGCGCGATCCGTCGCTGCCCGGTATAAGGGTCGCATGAAGATTCGGGGGGCAGCATGGATGGGGGCGGCAGTCGTGGTGGGGTCGGCATTTCTGCTGCGCCGGGCGTGGGGGGCCACGCAACTGCCGCTGCCGACCGTAGCCCATGTGGACCTCGACCGCTATGCGGGCCGCTGGTTTGAGATCGCGCGCCTGCCGCTCTATTGGGAGCGCAAGTGTGCCGGAGAGGTGACGGCGACCTATACGCTGCGCCCGGACGGAACCGTCGATGTTCTGAACCAGTGCCGCAAAGCCGATGGAACGATGACGAGCTCACACGGAAGCGCGAGGCCTGAGCGGGGCGACGCTTCGAACTCCAGGTTGAAGGTGACCTTCTTCCGGCCGTTCTATGGCGATTATTGGATCATCGATCTCGACCCCGAATACCGGTGGGTGCTGGTCGGTACACCCAACCGAAAGTATCTGTGGGTGCTCAGCAGAACGCCAACGCTCGAGCACGAGGTGCTCGAGCGGCTGCTGCAACGTGCGAGGGAACTGGGCTTCAGAACCGGCGAGATGATCTTCACCCGGCAGGTTGCGCAGGAGCAATAGTTTGTCTGGCGCATCGCAGGGAACAGCTTCTGCAGACGGTATCTCTGAGGACTCACACTCATTTGAGCGTCAGTCGATTTCTTCGAAGAGAGCGACCGAGACTTCCGCAATATTCAATGAGCTCGCGATAAGCATTGACCACCTCTGCGGCACGATGGGATGATAAGGGCGCCATGTGCTTCTTCAAGAGCTAATCCGGACAGAGCCTGAGGTAGGCCACGACCACGCAGTCGCGTGTTCCCCTGCTTCAAATCTGGCATCGAGCAGGGCGTATAGCGCCGCTCATTTACCGGTTTAGCAAATTGGAGAAGTTATGTCCTGGTCTGAACGTTATGTTCAGGATCACAGGGCTCAGACAGACCGCGCCATCCATCGCGCATGTGCATGTCTCGCCTCGGATCCGAACACATTTAATAAATTTCAAGAGATACTGATTTGCGCACGCCGACGAGCACCACGCTTGTTTGAAGCGCCTGTCACTCGCGATCATCACCTTGGGATCGAAGCCCTTGTTCACCTAGCGCGATTTCGAAGTGCACACATTCGCTCAATCGCCGATTGGACGGGCACGACGGCGTCCTGGCGGTCAGTCGTATCTTCTTTGGCACATCACCTGACTTGCAGTTACCGAGTCCCAACGTTTATGGCATCAGTCTGGCATGCCGGTGACTCTGACGGCGACAGGAAACGTGCTTGGGTGACCGCACATTCGCGCGGCGCAAGCTTCCGATCACTCGATCTGCCATTCACGATGACCCGGAAGATGGAACGCATCTTCTTGGCGTCGCAGGACCATCTAGCGCTTGAGGCAGCCCTCCGCAGAGCGGAACTACTTGCTCTTGATGTGCCCATAAACTTTGTGAACGCAATCCTCTCCACCCGGCTAGCGACAGACTTGCAGAACGGCGATTTCTGGCGGACCGTTTGGATGTTCCTTGTCGCTCATGCGAAAGACATTGATCCTGCGCAGATTGGCCCTATGATCGACTATATTCAGGCCGTCCGGCACGATCACATCGTTATTGAGACGCAGGGTGGCATTACGGAGATCGCTCCTCCTCAGCCAGGCTTTTCGATCAAAGGCCGCACTGTGCGTTCTATGCTGCGACAGATGCAGGAGTGGCATCGAAGTCTTGGCGGGGCTTACACTGCCGGCACTTTCTCCTGGGCACGATCACCCTTCAAACCCTGGCTAATAGAAGAGTCTAAGCGTGACGAAGAAGAGGTGCCAAAGCGCTGGCATATGGTGGAACTGACCAATAGCGCTGAACTACGCCAGGAAGGCGTGGCGCTGCAGCACTGTGTCAGTCGTTACGCTCACCTTTGTTACCGTGGCAACTCAAGTATTTGGTCGCTTCGCTTGTGGCGAAGTGAGAAGAGCCGACCGGTGCTCACGGTCGAAATAGATCTAAGGAAACGTGCAGTGGTTCAGGCGCGAGGTATGGCTAACCGTTCAGCATCAGGCAAACCGCGTCGACTTCTTAATGAATGGGCTATCCGAGAGGGACTGCAGATGGCTATCTAAATAAAGTACGCACTGATAGCTATCGATAAGTCGGCTTGTCGGAAGGCAGCTTGTGGTCTGGGGTCATCGTGGGCTGCCTGGCGTGTTAAACTTTGGCGGCCTCCCTTCCATTGAATCCAGAATCCGGAGCGGTACGATGGCTCGTCTTGTTTTCCGCCTTTTTGCGTTTGCGGCTGCGACTGCTTCCTGCCTTGCGGCGGATCGGGTGGTCTATACCCGCATCGGTCCGACGCAGTCCACGCTTTTTATCGCGAACGCCGATGGCTCGGCGGAGCGGCCACTCACGCAGCCGGGCTCGCTTAATTACAATCCCGCGTGGTCTCCTGCGGGCGACTGGATCGCCTTTACCTCGGAGCGGAGCGGACCCGCCAATCTGTTCCGCATGCATCCTGACGGCAGCGGTGTCGAACGGCTGACCTCCGATGCGGCCTACGACGATCAGGCCACGTTCTCTCCCGATAGCCGGCAGATCGCGTTTGTTTCGACTCGCGCCGGAGGTTTTGCGAATCTCTGGATCCTGGACCTGGCCACGCGTAAAGCGCGGGCGCTGACCAGCGGGCGCGGTGGCGATTTCAGGCCGGCGTGGTCGCCCGATGGGCGCTGGATTGCCTTCTCTTCGGACCGCGACAGCAACCTTCCAACCGCCAATAGCCGTTGGGAGCGGCTGCAGCTGGTCGACATCTACCTCATTCACCCGGATGGCTCCGGGCTTCGGCGGATGACGCAGCACGGAAACTTCTGCGGCAGTCCGCGATGGACGGCTGACAGCAAAAGCATTGTGACCTACTGCATGCCCGCTGAAGACACGTGGACCCATCGAACCAAGCTGCTGACGCCGTATGTGGCAGATGCAGCCAGCCAGATCGACAAGATCGACGTTGCCACCGGATCGATGGTTCCCATCACCAGCGGCCCAGGCGTGAAGCTGGCGCCGTCGGTGCTTGCCTCCGGTTCGGTTGCTTACTTGCGAGGCGAGGGCGGCCGGCTGGAGATTGTTTCCGGTGATGGAAAGGCGGGCCCGTCCGGTACGGATCTTGCAACCAGTCCCGCTGCCTGGTCTCCCGATGGCAGCCGCGTGGTGTACAGCCGTACGGCTTTCAGCCCGAGCCCGGCGCCGGTGAAGCAATGGAGCCGGAGTCCAAATTTTGAGCTCTCCGCGACTACGGAGTTGCCGGCCTACGACAGAACCGGACTGCGGCTGGCAGTTTCAACCGTGGATCCCCGCACTGGCAGCACTCTGATGGTGATTGATGGGAACGAGCCGGCGCGCACCATCCTCGAGCGAAAGGATTTGGTTTTAGCGCCGCAATGGTCGCCGGACAGCAGGCAGATCGTCGTGGGTGTGGGCGGCTTTACTGCATTTCTCGACTTCGCCGCGGGCACCAAGAAGCCCATCGATCGGGTGAATGGCGGAGCGCAGGTGGCGATCCTGAATGCGGACGGCACCGGCTTTCATCTGGTGACCTCGGGGCCAAACAATAACGGTTTTGCGTCGTTTTCGCCGGACGGGACTCACATTGTGTACCGCACCGCGGGACCCGAGGGCGAGGGTCTGCGCATTTTGAATCTGGCCGACGGGGCAGTGACCAAGCTGACCGACAAGTACGACAACTTTCCTCTGTGGTCCCCGCGCGGAGATCTGATCGCGTTTGTGCGCAATATTGCCGGCGACTTTGAAGTGATGACGATCCATCCCGATGGGAAAGATGTCACCCAGTTGACCCATACCCACGGCAATGAAGCGCACCTGGCCTGGTCTCCGGACGGCGCGAGATTGTTGTTTACGAGCTCTCGGATGGGATTCAAGGACGAGACCCTCTACACCGGCAGCCCCCAGCCGTATGGCGAGATCTTTGTGATGAACGCTGACGGCACGCACGTGGAGCAACTGACCGATGACCAGTGGGAAGAAGGCGGCCCAGCCTGGCAGCCGCACCCTTCTCCGCGACCTCCGCAAGCTGCCCGGAAGTAACCGCAGAGTGTGAGCAGCGCAGCTTCGAGGATTTATGCTGGCTCGCGTGGTGAAAGGAGAGGCGGGAGCGATGCAGGTTCCGTATGCGAAGAAGTGGGCGAAGGAGACGGACGCGCTGCGCAGGATTGCGGTGGGGTGCGGGCTGGAGGAGGAGTGCAAGTGGGGCAAGCCGTGCTTCACGCTCGCGGGGAAGAATGTGGCGATTGTGATTCCGCTGAAGGAGTCGTGCGCGTTCTCGTTTTTCAAGGGCGCGCTGCTGAAGGATGCGAAGGGCCTGCTGGAACGGGCGGGAGAGCACACGCAGGCGGGGCGTTGGATCAAGTTCACGTCGGTGGAGGAGATTGCAGACGCCGAGCGCGCGCTGACGAGTTATGTGCGCGAGGCGGTGGAGCTGGAGAAGGCGGGCAAGAAGGTTCCGATGAAGAAGCCCGAGGAACATGCGGTGCCGGAGGAGTTGCAGGCGCTGCTGGGGAGCGATCGGGAGCTGAAGGCGGCGTTTGCGGCGCTGACGCCGGGGCGGAGGAGATCGTACCTGCTGCACATCGCGGGCGCGAAGCAGTCGGCGACCCGAGCGGCAAGGGCGGAGCGGTGCGTGCCGATGATTCTGAGCGGGCGGGGATACAACGAGATGCCTCGCTGAGTAGGGTTGCAGGCGGCTTCGGTTCTGCTCAAAGGGCGAACAATCCTGATGCAAAGCCGGACGCCAGTGCTAGACTCATCTGACCCGTGAGCGAAACCCAGCGGCCGGATCAACGATTGACCACCTTCTTTTGACAGAGAAGCGTGAGTTGATTTACAGCAAGGGCGTAAGACGGTCTTTTATTCTGCTGCTCGGACAAATGGTCCAAACGGCTGACGAAGAGGGCAAGCGCTCTGAATCCCCTCAGGATGGCAGCCCATGGAGCTAGCGCAGAATCAACTGTCTGACCCCGGAATGGAATTGCACGATCTGCTTTCCGATGAGAGCTTCCGGCAGCGGTCTGGGCGGAAGCGCGATCTGGAGCAGCCGTTTGGAGCGCTGAGCCGCATTGCACGGGTGTTCGCGGAGCGGCCCGACGATGTACTGCAGGAGCTGGTGGAGATTGCGGTGACGTGCTGCGGCGCGGAGAGCGCCGGCATCAGCCTGGAAGAGCCCGATGAGACCGGGAAGCCCACGTTCCGGTGGGTGGCGATTTCGGGCACCTTCGCCGAGTACCTGGGTGGAAGGACGCCGCGCTTTTTCAGTCCGTGCGGCACATGTCTGGATTCCGGCAGGCCGCAACTCTACACGGTGTCGCAGCCGTACTACGATTTCCTGGGCGTTACGGCGGAGCCCATTACGGATGGGATGCTGATCCCCTGGGAGACTGAAGGGATCCGAGGGACGATCTGGGCTGTGGCCCACCGAAGCGGCGAGGTGTTCGAACTGCAGGATTACCGGTTGCTGCAGAGTCTTGCGGACTTTATCGCGATCATCATGCGTCAGAGGAAGAGTGATGCGCTGGCGCGCGCGGCAGCCCGAGCGGAGGCTTCTGCTGAGAGAGCGCACTCGATGGCGCACGAGATCAACAATCCGCTGCAGAAGTTGACGAACATCATCTTTCTTGCCCACCAGGGAGGCGCGAATTCCGGCGCGTATCTGGATGAGGCCGTGTTTGAGCTGGCTGAACTGTCGGAACGAGTGAAAGGCCTGCTGGCGCTGAAGTACAGCCAGGATTAGCCGGCCTGTGCCGGGGGGCGGAGCGGCACTGGGTTCGGCGCTCCTGCTACTTCTTCATCTTCATGGCAGAGGGGTCCCAGGTGGTGACCTGGGCGACGAGCATTCCGTTGCGGGTCTCAAAGGCCTCGGAGCCCTTGTAGGGTTCGGCGAGGAAGGGAGCGTCGGCGCGCCAGATGACGTTGACGGTGTTGCCGACGACGATGGTCTGCAACGGGGTGAGCTTGGTGCCGCAGAAACCACCGGCGGAATGAGGCCCGAGGGCGGTGCGGAACATGTCGCCGATGGCCTTGCGGCCTTTGACGATGCCGCCATCCTTGGAGAGGAAGGCCATGTCATCGTCGTACTGGGCCATAAGGCGGTTCCAGTCGCAGGAGTTGAACGCGGCGAAGTGTTCCGCCATGAGCTTCTGGAGGGTGGGCTGCGGCTTTTTGGCCGGCAGAGGCTCATTGGCCGTGGGAGGCGCCGCAAACGCGGGCAGCAAACCAGTCAGTAGTACCGCAGTGCACGCCATGCCAATCGAACGGCCAATCATCCTCATTGAATCCTCCGCGAATCGTTTGCAGCGGCGCGGTTTAAGCAGCCGCGCATGCGTGAGTATGCTAGCAAGCGGCAGAGGGAGTGGGCAAACCGGGGCGACGCGTAAATGGACTTGCGACCTCCCCGGCCTGCTTCGTGCGGCAAGAGAGCGGCGGCGCGGCGCTTGACGGGCAGATCGGGTCGAGAGTACAGTCGCTCATCGATATATCGACTATCGAGCTACTATGCCAAAACGACGATTCGATCCTTTACCTTTCGCTGCCTTTCAGATTCTACTTGCCCTCGCTGAAGGAGACCTGCACGGGTACGGCATCATGCGGCAGGTGCAGGAGCAGACCGGCGGCAGCATGCGGCTGGGGCCGGGAACGCTCTACAGCTCCATCCAGGGCTTGCTGGAAGAAGGTCTGATTGCCGAAGTGGAGGCGAGGCCGGGGTCCGATCCGGGAGAGGCGCGGCGGCGCACCTACCGCATGACGCGCGCGGGACACAAGCTGGCGTGCGGCGAGGCAGAACGGCTGGCCGGGGTGCTGCGCGTGGCGCGGGCGAGAAAGGTTCTGCGAGGGGACTATGTCTGAAACGATCTATGCCCTGCTGCTGCATCTCTTTCCCGCGCACTTCCGCCGGATGTATGGCGACGATGCGCTGCAACTGGTGCGCGACCGCATGCATGACGAACGAGGAGCGCGGGCGAAGGCGCGGCTGTGGTGGGACCTGCTCAGCGACCTTGCCCGGTCCGCTCCGCGGCAATACGGCCGCAGGCCCGCGGAACTGGCCGGGGCAGTCTCACCGCAGCGGGCCGGCGGCGTGCCCTCGTTCTGGATTCTGGAAGAGGAGCCGATGCGCGCCGGGACATGGCTCTGGGCCGGTGTTCTGTCGTTCGCGCTGGTGGGGACGTGGGCGGTGCTGTTGAGCCATGGCGGAAAACATCGGCTGGGTTCGTTGGCGAGTTCGGGGCGCGATGCTGCGGGGCGGTTGCGCTGGGCTCCGAAGCAGAGTGGCGCGGGCATGCCCCAGGGCGATTCGGATGTGGAGCTGGTGGGCAGCGGAGCGCAACGCATGCATGCGCCGGGGCAGAGATCGGGCGGCGAGATAACAAAGCAGGTGATGCTTTTGGAGGCCGAACTGGACGATGCGGAACGGCAGCGGATTGTCGATGCGGTTTCTGCGAGTTTGAAACAGGACTATGTGGATGCTAATGCGGCGCAGAAGATGGCCGATGTGATTGAGGCGCACGAGCGGCACGGCGATTACAAGGCGGTAATGCGAGGGCGGGAATTTGCCGATCTGCTGACGCGGCAGCTGCGCGAGCAGAGCCACGATACGGACCTGGACGTGGTGTACAGCGCGGAGCGGCTGCATCCTCTATCCGCTTTTTCGGCGGATGCGCAGGCGCAGTACCGGAAGGCGATGCAAGAGACGAACTGCACGTTTGCCAGGGTGGAGATGTTGCCGCACAACATTGGCTATCTCAAGCTCAACGCCTTCCCCGATCCCGCCGTGTGCAAGGCGACGGCAGAGGCCGTGATGGCGAGGCTGAACGGCACGCAGGCGGTGATCTTCGATCTGCGCGAGAACAGCGGCGGATATGGCGGCATGGTATCGCTGCTGGCCGGATACCTGTTTGCGCAGCCGATTCATCTCTACAATCCGCGCGGCGATGGGCCGGAGAACTGGACGCGGCCCGAGCCGACGAGCAAGCTCGAGAACAAGCCCGTCTACATCCTCACCTCGCGAGCGACGCAGTCCGCGGCTGAAATGTTCAGCTACGACCTGAAGAGGATGAAGCGTGCGACGCTGGTGGGCGAGACGACGCGCGGGGCGGCGCATGCGGGCGTGTTTCACAGGATCGACGATCACTTCGGAGTTGGGATTCCGGAGGTGAAGGCGAAGAATCCGTATGGCGCGGGGAACTGGGAGGGAATGGGGGTTGCGCCGGATGTGAAGGCGCCGGCCTGGGACGCTCTCTCCGTGGCGCAGCGGCTGGCGGAGAAGAAGGTGGGCGAGGGTTCGAAGCCAGGCGTTGCCAGACAGGAAGCGCGATGACAAGGGCGACGGTCCGATGTGGCATCAGGTGGATTGTGACGGGTGCGCTGGCAGCGATGACGACCGCGAGTGCCGGGGTGAGCTGGGCGCAGCCTCCGGTTTTCAGCGGCTCGGCGACGGCCGGGACAGAGGCGGTGGGGCCGTGGGAGCCGAACGCGCCCAAGATGCAGTTCGAGGTTGCGTCGGTGAAGCGGAGCGGGTCCGGAGAGCAGCCGGACTCCAATATGCCGCTGGGGCCTGGCAGCGTATATACGCCCGCCGGCGGGAACTTTATAGGAAAGGCGATGCCGCTGAGTGTCTACATCATGTTTGCGTACAAGATGAGTCCAGCGACCGCGCAGGCGATGCAGAAGCAGGCGCCCGGATGGGTGATGACGGAGCCCTACGACATTACCGCCAAAACCGAGAAGCACGACGTGACCAAGGATGAGTTGCGGCTGATGATGCGAACGCTGCTGGCAGACCGATTCCAACTGGCGATCCACAGCGAGGTCCAGCAGATGTCCGCCTATGCGCTGGTGCTGGCGAGCCCGGGAACACTGGGGCCGAAGCTGGTGCCGCATGCGAAGAGCGAGCCGTGCGATTCCAATCTATCGAGGCAGGAAGAGGGCGCGAAGCCGCCTCCGCTGACGGTTGCTGGAGGATTTCCGGCGACCTGTGGTGGGATTATGAGCTTGCCGAATAGCACTCCGGGGATGATCACACTGGGCGCGCGCGACATTCCCCTGGGGCAGCTTGCCAGCGTGCTGACCGGGATCGGGAACCTGGGACGGCCGGTGCAGGACCAGACCGGGCTGAAGGGAAACTACGACTTTGTGCTGGAGCTGGCGCCGACGCGCAGGCCCGGCCAGACGGATCCGGCGAACGGCCCGGCAGAGGATTCCGCAGGGCCGGAGCTGGAGCAGGCATTGCGGCAGCAGCTTGGGTTGAAGCTGGAATCGAAGAAGACCGGGGTGGCGGTGTGGGTGGTGGACCATGTGGAACGCCCGACGCCAAATTGACGCGTGGCGGTTGCGGCGCTTGGCGCATGGTCCATGAGAGACGAGCTTCATCCAGCCTGGATTTCCAGCACGGCGACGGAGTAGGGCTCCATGGGGACGGCGAAGTCGTGGGCGTAGTCCATGGATTTGCGCACGGGCGTAAACAGGTCCGGGTGCTCGAAGGAGGCCATCGAGTTGGGCGGAGCGGCGATGGTTTCTAGGGTCATCTTGGCCTGGCTGCGCAGGCTGTTGCCCTGCAGACGGACGAGAAGCGTGTTGCGCTTTGCGCTATAGTTCACGGCTTTGAGGACGATGCGCGTTCCATCCGCGCTGGCGGTGGCGATGGCCTGCATGGAGCCCTCGGTCCATCCGGCCGGGATCTGGGTGGAGATCTTGTCGAAGAACTGCGTGCGGTCGGGGATGTCGTGGAAGGTGCCTAGCTCGGACGCGAGGTAGCGCTCCGCATAGTGATCGCGAAAGAGTTTCTGCACCGGATAGCTGGAGCCGGGGAACCAAGTGACATGGTTGTGATAGATGGAGGAGGTCCAGCGGGGATCGTCGGTGGTATTGCGCATCAGCAGCGCGGGGCAGGCCATGGTGAACTCCGGGCTGAGTTGCTCGTAGGTCATCAGCATGCCGGCGGCGTGCAGGCCCGCGCGCCAGTCATAGGTGTGCTGCAGGCTCCATTCCAGGACAGCGATCTCGAGGTGAGGGTGCTTCGACTGCCGCACATAGTCCCGCAGGTGGCCGAGGTAGTCGCGCAGACGCGGCACTCCGGTCTGGAAGTTGTCCGGCTCGTACTCATAGTTGTGGCAGCCGAGGATGTTGAAGGTGTCGCCGGCGATGTCGATGACTTTCTCGCTCCATTCCATGTCCACGGAGCGCTTCTGTCCGCACGCGACGATGCGGGCATCGGGCACGAGCTTGCGGAGCTCGCCGCCGTACAGATTCACGATCGCGGCGTAGGTGTCCGGCGTGAAGCCGTTGTTCATGGGCTCATTGTCGATCTGGAACAGCTTCACCGCGTAGGGCTCGGGGTGGCCGTTGGCGGCGCGCAACTTGCCCATTTCTGTGGTGGGAGGGTCGTTGAGGTAGTGGACCCAGTCCATCGCGTACTGCACGCTTTCGGGCTTGGTGTCGGGGCAGGCGAGCACAATCAGCGGCTCGCAGTTCAGCTTGCGGCAGAGGCTGAGAAACTCGTCGGTGCCGAAGCCGCCGTAGCCGGAGTAGCCGCCCCAGAACATGTTGGGGTGATAGCCGCGTGAGGCATAGGGTCCGATGCACTCCTTCCACTTGTACGTAGAGGCATAGGATCCGCCGGGCCAGCGAATGAACTCGGGGTGGAGACCGTCGAGCGATTGGAACAGGTCTTGCCTCAGCTTGCCGTCACGGCGCGCGTCGGCAGTCATCAGGGAGACGAAGTCGAGCAGCAGGGAGCCTTTTCCGGAGGCGGCGATATCGAGTGTCGCCTGCTCGTCGCGGATGCTGCTGGTGAAGCGGAAGGGGACCTCCTGCCAGTCGGTGCCGGTGTGAGGCAACGGAACCGATGCGATGGCTTCGCCCTTGGACCCGGTGACGCGCAGCTCCAGATGTGGCGAGCCGGTCTCCGGCTTGATCCAGGCCCAGCCGTCGTAGGGGACGCCTTGCTGGAGGAAGATGCGGCCCTGCTGGATGCCGGCTTGGCCTCCGGTGACGGTCAACCGGACCGAGCGGCTGCCGTTGTGGAACGCGAGTTCGGCGAGCTCGACCTGGCCGCGATCGGCGAAGGGCTTCCAGTAGGTTTTGAAGTCGGTGCCCTCGAAGCCTGCCCCGCGAATCTGTTCCGCAAAGAGGCCATCTTCGATGGAGTGGTTGATGTGCTCCAGGAACTGGCCATAGATCCCTTTGCTGATGGGCGTGGAGACGCGGTCGGTATCCACCAGCAGCACCGCGATCTGCGGCTCGCCTGCTGCGCCAGGCTCCTGCGCGAGGAGCGAAGTTTGGAGGGGGGCGAGCGGAGCCGCGGCGGTGGCGGCCAGAGAAGTCCAGAGGAATTGACGTCGATTCATAAAGGGAAGGACCTGCGGGGACAACGATAGACAGTCGGGTGCCGGTTGGCAAAGAGGCGTCGGATAGTGCGTTGAAAATTTTCGGGGTTGCGCTTAAAACAGCAAGGCCTTATCAGAAACGTGCCGCATAGTAGCATGGCGGGATGAGCCGGTTTTGGTGGGGGTTACTCGCCGTACTGGAATCAGTCGCTTCAGCATGGCTGATTTTGCCTTTGATCGTGTTTATGATCAAAATCGCTCTCACTCGTAGGGAGATCCTCGTTTCAAACGAGTGGTACTTCGCTGGGATGTTCATTGGCTATACTCCCCGGTTGATTCCCATCGCGCTGTTGGTTTTTCATTCGGTCTGGATCGTCCGGCGACGCATCCTGCGCAGGCCATCTTTGGTTGGGGAACGAAGCAGCTAGTACCATCGACAGCATGCCGGAGCTCGACCTCACGATCCTCATGCCTTGTTTGAACGAGGCGGAGACGCTGGCCTTCTGCGTGCGCCAGGCGATGGAGGCGATCGCCGCGTCCGGGCTGCGCGGCGAGGTGGTGGTCGCGGACAACGGGTCGACGGATGGCTCGCAGGAGATTGCGCGCAGCGAAGGTGCGCGGGTGGTGGATGTGCCGGTGCGCGGCTATGGCGCGGCGTTGATTGCGGGCATTGAGGCGGCGCGCGGGACATACGTGATGATGGCGGACGCGGACGCAAGCTATCACTTCGAGCATCTGCCACGCTTTCTGCCGCGGCTGAACGAGGGCTACGACCTGGTAATGGGCAACCGGTTTGCCGGCAGTATTGAGCCCCGAGCGATGCCGCCGCTGCACAAGTATCTCGGCAATCCGGTGCTGTCGGCCGCAGGGCGCATCTTCTTTCGTATCCCGGTGCGAGATTTTCACTGCGGGCTGCGAGCGTTCCGGCGCGACCGGATTCTGGCGCTGAACCTGCGTACCACCGGGATGGAGTTTGCCTCGGAGATGGTGGTGAAGGCGTCGCTGGCAGGGCTGCGGATGACGGAGGTGCCGACGACGCTGTCGCCGGATGGGCGCTCGCGGCCGCCGCATCTGCGCTCGTGGCGCGATGGATGGCGGCACCTGCGGTTTCTGCTGCTGTACAGTCCGCGCTGGCTGTTCTTCTATCCCGGGATCGCAACGTTTGCGGTAGGCCTGATCCTTTCCGCGCTGTTGCTACCGGGGCCGCTGCCGATTGGCGGCGGACACACGCTGGATGTAGATACGCTGACCTACGCGCTGGGACTGGTGCTGATCGGAGCGCACATTACGGTGTTTGCGGTTTCGGCGAAGGTGTTTGGCACGCAGGAGGGATTTCTGCCGCCGAATCCGAAGTTCGAGCGGCTGTTCCGCTACATAACGCTCGAGACGGGAGTGCTGTTCGGCTGCGTGCTGCTGCTGGCGGGCGCCGGGATTCTGGGGTATGCGCTGCATCTGTGGCACGCGGCGGGGTTCGGGCATATGTCTCCGCAACGCATGCTGCGGCTGACGCTGCCCTCGGCGACGTGCTTCATGCTGGGCGTGGAAGCGATCTTCGCCAGCTTCTTCCTCTCGCTGCTGGGTCTGAACCGGCGCTGAGAGCCGGTCGTGAATGAGATGAGATGAGCGTTTGCGGTGAGCCCAATGTGGCGCGCTGTCCCAAGAACGAAACTTGAATGCTGACCGTGGGCGGCGCGGTACACTTGCCGCACATCGACCCTATGACGGCCACTTCACCTCCAACGGCTACCAGCGCACGCGCGTACATCACGAGAGATGCTGTCTTCCTCTATGTGCTGGTTTCCCTTCTGTTGCTGCTGGCTTGCTATCTGCTGCTGACCGTTCCTGGCCCGTTCAATCAGGATTTTCGTGCTTTCTATGCGGCCGGCCATATGCTTCTTCACTGTCCGTCGCAGATGTACTCGCTAGCCGAGCAGAAGCATTGGCAAGACGCGTCTGCAGGCGGGAGCTCGGTTCTGCCGTTCTACCATCCCGCGTATGAGGCTCTTCTTTATGCTCCTCTCTCGTTGTTGCGGTTCCGGAGTGCATATCTGGCGTATGCAGCCTGCAACATGCTGCTGCTGTGGGTCTGCTACCTCGTGTCGCCGCAGGGAAACGGAGTGTTCAGCACAAAGCGCCGTCCGCTGCTCTTCTTTCTAAGCTTTCCTGTGCTGCTCACCATCTTTGTGGGACAGAACTCACTGTGGATGCTGCTTGCATTCTCGCTTGCGTACAACGCGTTGACGCGAGATCAGGACAGCCGAGCGGGAGTTCTGCTCGGCCTTGCCAGTTTCAAGCTAGCTATCATCGGCCCCCTGGCCATGCTGGTGTGTATTCGCCGGGGCCGTCGTTTCGCGCTGTCCTTTGCTGCTACTTCGGCTGCCTTGCTGGGCGTCACTGTAATCATCACAGGTCTTTCCGGAACGGCCCAGTTTCTGCACCTGCTGACCGGAGCAACTCTTGCAGTGGATAACAACATCGCCGCACAACACTCCGCGGCTGTCCTGCTTTCCTCGATGCCGAATGTTGCGGGTCTTCTTTACCTTCTCCACTCCGCAAACCTTCCATCGCCAGTACCTTTCGTGCTGAACCTTGTCCTCACCCTGCTGATTCTGGGCTGCGGTGTCTGGATCCAGCGCCGCGCCTCCGAGGAGCGCGTGGCCTTCTCTGCGGCGATCGTCTGCGCCGTGCTGGTGAGTCCCCATCTTTATATTTACGACTACTCCGCCCTGCTTCTTCCGCTTGTACTGCTTTCGCATCGAGGCCTCAGATATCTAGCGGCTCCGTGGTTTCTGGTGCCCCCTGCCCTTTACTTCTACGCACAGCTCACCTGGTTTGCGCCGGCTGCGATTCTGGCACTCGGTCTGTTCGGGGTATGCATCTTGCAGTTCCGCAACGAGGAGCGCTCAGCCGGGCTGCTGCTGGGAGTTGCCGAGTCGTAGAATCGCTGTATGGCAGCGGAACAGGTGGAGACGCGGGTGGTCCACACGGTCTGCTCGCATGATTGCCCGGATTCCTGCGGCGTGCTGGTGACGGTGGAGACGAAGCGGCACGCGGACGGCTCCGCGAGCGAGCGCGCGACCAAAATCCAGGGCGATCCGGCGCATCCGGTGACGCAGGGATTTCTGTGCGGCAAGGTGGCGAAGTATCTGGAGCGGGTCTACTCACCGGAGCGGCTGCTGTATCCCATGCGGCGCAAGGCGGGCGCGGCGAAAGGTCCTGCAGGTTATGGCGGTGTGCGTGGCCGCGAAGCGGAGGCGTTCGAACGTATCTCGTGGGATGAGGCGCTGGACACCATTGCCACGCGGCTGGGCGAGATTGCCGTCGAGCACGGGCCGGAGAGCATTCTGCCGTACAGCTACGCCGGAACCATCGGGCAGCTTGGATATGGCTCGATGGACCGCCGCTTTTTTTATCGGTTGGGCGCATCGCAGCTGGCGCGCACCATCTGCTCCGAGGCGGGCGGCGAGGCGCTCAAGCAGGTGTACGGTGCCAAGCTGGGGACCAGGCCGCAGGACTTCGTGCATGCCGGGCTGATCGTCGCGTGGGCCGCGAACATTCATGGCAACAACATCCACCTGTGGCCCTTTATCGAGGCGGCGCGGCGCAATGGAGCACGGCTCGTAGTGATTGATCCCTACCGCACGCGCACGGCTGCCGCGGCGGACGAGTTTCTGCAGATCCGGCCCGGCACCGATACGCTGCTGGCGCTGGGGATGATGCATGTGCTGTTTACCGAGGGACTGGAAGACCGCGAGTACTTTGCCGCAATGACGCACGGCGCGGCGGAGTTGCGCGAGCATGCGCTGCGTCCGGAGCACTCGCCGGAGCGGGTGGCTGCCGTGACCGGGCTTGCCGCGGAACGGATTGTGGCGCTGGCCCGGGAGTATGGCCGGGTGCAGCGCGAGACCGGAAGGCCGGCGGTGATCCGGCTGAACTACGGCGTGCAGCGGGCGGAGTTTGGCGGCGCAGCAGTGCGCGCGATCTCCATGCTGCCGCTGATTACGGGCGCGTGGCGTCATCTGGGTGGAGGGATGCAGCTTTCCACCTCCGGCGCCTTTCCGTTCAACAGCGATGCGACGCAGATGCCGGAGTTGATGTACGCGAGCCCGCTGGGCCGCGTCGCGCGCGTGGTGAACATGAGCCGGCTGGGCGAGGCGCTGAACGAAATGGGCTGGGACGCGAAGGACGGGCCGCCGGTGAAGGCGCTGTTCGTTTACAACTCGAACCCGGCAGCGGTGGCGCCGAACCAGAACAGCGTGCTGCGCGGGCTGGCGCGCACGGACCTGTTCACCGTGGTGCACGAGCAGTTCTTCACCGATACCACCAGCTATGCCGATATCGTTCTGCCCGCGGCCACGTTTCTTGAGACCAAAGATGTGCAGGGCGCGTATGGGCACTACTTCGCGCAGATCTCCAGCCAGGCGATCGCTCCGCTGGGCGAGGCGCGCAACAACACCTTTGTGTTCCGCTCGCTTGCCCAGCGCATGGGATTCAGTGAGCCGTGCTTTTCCGATTCGGACGACGACCTGATCGAGCAAGCGTTGCGGCCGCCGGACTCCGCTACGAATCGCGGCTGGTTCGAAGGCATCACCCGCGAGCGGTTGGAGCGCGAAGCACAGATTGAGCTGCGGATGCCCACGACGCCCGAGGGTTACGTGCTGCCGTTTTCTACCGCCGAGTGGTTTCCGCGCGGACGGGCTGAGCTGCTGCCGCTGCCGGTGTTCACGCCTGCGAAGGAGTCGCGCCACTCACCGGCGGCCAAGGAGTTTCCTCTGGAGTTTCTGCCGCGCAAGGCGGACAACTTTATGAACTCGACGTTCGCCAATCTTGAAGGTCACCAGAAGCTGGAGCCGCGAGTCGGCAAGCTGGAGATCCGCCCCGAAGACGCGCGCGCCCGCAACATCTCCACCGGAGACGCGGTGGAAGTGTTCAACCGGCGCGGCAGCCTGCGGCTCGAGGCGCTGGTGGACGATACCGTGCCGCAGGGCGTGGTTTCCGCGCGCCTGAGCTGGAACAACGGCCCAGGCAAGGGTGCAGGCGCGAGCAACAAGGTGTCAGGAAACGTGAACGCGCTGACCAGCGAAGCCGTCGCGGATGTCGCGGGCGGCGCGACCTTCTACTCCAACCTGGTGGAAGTGCGGAAGGTGTGAGGCACGCCGCGTCCCTTCATCTCACGGGAGAAGAGGTGTGGCGGGGCACGACAACGATGCCCTGCTCACTGATGTGGTAGCGTTGGCGGTCGTGGTCGGCGTCGTAGCCAATGCGGGTGCCGCTGGGAATGGTGACGCCCTCGTCCAGGATGGTGTTGCGGATGCTGCAGTCCGATCCGATGACGCAGTTGTCGAGCACGACTGAATCCTCAATGAGGCTGCTCCCGGAGATTCGTACTCCACGTCCAACGACGGAGCCGCGCACGGTGCCGCCCGAGAAGATGCAGCCGCCGGAGACGATAGAGCCAGTCGCCATGCCTGGATTGCCATGCTCGTCAAAGCTGAATTTGGCGCTGGCATCGGGATAGCTGGCGGTGTGAATGGGCCACTGGCTGTTGTAGAGATTCAGCGAGGGCACCAGGCCGCAGAGATTCATCTGCGCCTCATAATAGGCATCCAGCGTTCCGAGGTCGCGCCAGTAGAGCGGCGCATCGCCGGTTTCGCCGGGCATGATGTTGGTCTGGAAGTCATAGGCAAACATGGCCGCTCTTCCGAGCATGGAGGGCAGAATGTCATAGCCGAAGTCGCGCCTGCTTTCCGGACGCAGCGCGTCGGCTTCCAGCTCCCGCAGCAGCACGCGGCCGGAGAACAGATAGTTGCCCATGGAGGCGTAGATCTGGTCGGGCTTTCCGGGTATGGTGGGTGCGTTCCTGTCCTTCTCATGGAAGCCGTGGATGGCGCCATCGGCGCCTGCCTCAATGACGCCGAACTCGGTGGAGAGCTCGGCGGACATGGGAATCGCGGCGACGGTGACATCAGCGTGCATGCGCTCGTGGAAGTCGATCATCTGCGCGATGTCCATGCGGTAGACGTGATCGGCGCCGAAGATTGCCACCAGGCAGTCATCCGGATCGTCGATGAGGTCGAGGTTCTGAAAGACGGCGTCGGCGGTTCCCCGGTACCAGGCCTCCTCCCCGGCGCGCACCTGCGCCAGCGCGGGGATCACAAACTGATTCTTGAGCAGGCCGTTAAATTGCCAGCCATCGCGCAGATGCTTGAGCAGCGACTGGCTGCGGTACTGAACCACCACATAGATGGAGACGACGCCGGAGTTGACCAGATTGCTGAGGACGAAGTCCACAATGCGGTACTTGCCGCCAAAGGGCACGGCGGGTTTGGCGCGATATTGCGTGAGCGGCAGCAAACGATTGCCGCTTCCACCAGCCAGAACAAAGGCCACCACTTTACGTCTCATACTGGGGCTCCTCGCCGGGAGCGGATTCAGGTCCGCGTGAGCAGACTATGCTGCGGGTTAGCCGATTAGGTCGGCTGCGGCGAGAGCGCTGTTGGAGCGAAGGAGGCCCAGCGCGCGGTTGATGGAGTCCTCCATGCGCTCTCCCTGTTTGTGTAGCGCCTGCACGCTCTTCGAGGTGAGCTTGCAGATTTCGAAGCGGTTGAGTCCCTGAGCGATGGCGAGATGAATCTGGTCGGAACGCACGATGTCTCCTGTGTGAAACGGATTCGGGGGCGGCGGTAGGTTGAGCGCCGGCGTAGATTCGAAAAAGTGGGGGTGGATTGCGGGCGCGATCACTCGGAGAACGGCATGCCGAAACAAAGCATGGCATTGCGCGAGGGGCGGTGCGACTCGCCGATGATGGTGGTAGGCATTCGCATCTCGCGCCAAACACGGAGCGCGTCTGCGTTCAGGTACAGGATGCGCGACTGCTCTCTGGATGTGCCGCGCTCCGCGTAGACGCTGATGCGGTTGAGCCGCGCGGTCTGTGCCGACTGCAGCAGATACGGCCACATGCTGATGCTGGGCGAGTTCTCCGGCACCAGCATCTCATCGCGGCTCTGCGCGACCAGCGTGTAGTTGGCGGAGGCCACACAGCCGGCAGTGAAGGTGTGTACCTGCCGGTTGATATTGACCTTCATCTGAATGGGCGGCAGGGTGAATTTTGCAACCGGAGTGAGATTCATTCGCCACTCTCCACAAGCATTGGCTTTAACCCATCTTCGAGCGAGAGCGAGACGAGCTGGGCTTGCGCCTGCTGCTGGGCAGCCGCTGCGGCAACCAGCAGCAGTGCTGCGGGCGGTTCGGGCGTGCTGTCGACGCCGGGCACCAGGTCTATGGGGACAACGGTGATTCGAGAAGGGCTCATCGAGTGCTCCTTGCGAGCGGTTGCGTACCTGGAGGACGCTCGTCTGGAGCAGGATGGGAATGGGCCTGAAGGCGAGGGTGCGAAAGGGCAGCTGAGAAACGGCGCCGCTACGTTCAGACTACGCCTCCACAAGCGACTGTGCCGCAAATCGTTCAGCGGATTGACGACCTGGCGCTGCATCGCATCTGCTGGAGGGTGTAGGCTTTAGATGAGGGGAACGCATGACCTGCAAGATTTGTACTCAGCTCGAGGAAGCCGCGGAGGCTGCCAAACGGCCGGATGCGCCGGAGATTCTGCAGGGGCTGAATGAGTCCGGGCTGCGCAATCGCGCGCGCCAGCGGGAAGAAAAACAGGTAAAGACGGCGCTGGACTTGGAAAAGCATCAGCGGACCTGCCCCGAGTACGCGAAACGCCCCGCTTTCTAGCATCCAGCCGCGGGGATTCGGTCCCATCTTCAGACCGGTGTTGAAGCTCGCAATTTCACCGCAGTTCGGCAGTAGGCGCGACGTCTTCGGGTGCGCAGAGCTCTCGTGGGCCCAGGCCGCTGGCGTCCATGGCCAATTGCACCATCTGCCAGATGCCCGGTAGGCGCAGCATGGCGCCGCAGTAGGCCCAGCCGGCATTCAAGTGCTCGAGAGCGCGCGCGAGCGCCCGGACTCCGTCCACGCACTCCGTCCCATCGGCCGGGTCGTAGCGCATTCTTCGGATGGAGCCCCGCTCAAGCGTCTCTGCGTCGATCAACTCCAGTCCCAGCGGCTGCCTCGCTTCGATCCATCGCCGCAGCTCGCTGCACGGCCCACAGGTGCGGGCAATATACAGCCGGGCCGGGGCTCCAGCATGGTAAGGGCGCCAGCGCACTCTCCAGTCCTTCACCTGCGTGCGATAGCTCCGCCACTCGGCGCCGAAGCGCTGGTTCAGATCCGCGTGCTCATCCCAGCTCGCCAGGCCGACGCTGTAGACCAGAGCCAGCGCCGCACCCAGCGCGTACCAGCCACTGTGCAGCACTGCGGACCAGGCAAGCATGGTGAGTGCGCAGGAGGCTTGCATTGGGTTCGCGATGTAACGATAGACGCCGCTCGTGACCATACGGCGGGGCGCATCGAAGGGAAGCGGTGTACCGTTTCCACGCCTTGCGAATTCCATCACCGCCGAGACACCCGGAAGCGCCAGCAGGCAGATCGCCTGCACCACCAGCTGCATCCGCCAGCGTGGCATCGCAAGCAGCGCGCCCCAGCCGCGGCCCGGGCGCATCGCAAACGCCACCTCCGGCAGCAGCAGGAGAAAGAGCGCTCCCGAGATCACAATCTGAGCCGCTGCGCGTAGGTTCAGGTGCGTTCCCTCCGCGGTCCATCGCGCGACGGCGAGCGCCGGGAACAGCACCATTGCAAGGGCGGCCGCCTCTCCCAGCAACCACGCCGGGCCCAGCCGCACGACGGGCGCGCACAAGGGCATGAAGATCAGGTCCAAGCACGTCATCACCGCGACGACCGCGAGCAGAGGCATCCGCCGGAACAGCAGTTGCGGAGCGACTCCCCACAAGACCGCCCAACCCAGGTAGAGCTCGAGCGGCATTCCGCAGAACCATACGTCATCCGCTGCTGAGAACGACCACCAGCCGCACAGTGCGTTGAGGCGCTGCAGGAGGACCAGCGACGTCAGCGCCCACAGAAACCCGAGCAGGCACCCCGTCAACCGCTTTGCGGAGGGCCGACGGTGCAGACCCGCTGCCAGCGCTGCAAGAATCGGCAGGTACAGCGAACCCGCGCGCACATACAGCTCATTCACTGCTGCGCTCCAGCCGGCGTCGCGTTCGCCGTAATCAGATACCCAGCCGCCTGCCGTACTGCCAGCCGCTCCCAGGGTGTGAAGTACCACGCCGGATCCAACTGCCGCGCAAAGTGAATGCGCCACGTGACGCGGGTGTGCGTCGCATCCAACGCGCGCCATTGCACATCGGAGGCCTCCCAGCGCACCCACTGCGTCAGCTTGCTGCCATCGCTCACCGTCTCAAAGCGGACGAACCCCGGTTCGCGCGCGACCACCCGCGTCACCAGGTCGCCTTCCGGATCTCCTTCCGCCCCGGAGAAGTGGATCGTTCTCGTGTCCCCTTCGGTGAGGCCTCCGCCGTGCACCGCAAGGGGTCGCGGAAAGCCGATGCGCAGAAACCGTGGCAGCGGCTGGCCAATCCGCGTAGGGGCCGCAAGCGCCTGCTCGACTGCACTCGACGGAGCGGCCACCACGCGGGTCACCTCGACCGTCTGCCCGCGCGGGATGGTCGTCGCCGGGAACACTCCTTCGAGGCACATCGGGATCAGCAGCACCGCTGCCGCACAGCGCGCCGAGTTCTTCCGCCGCTGGTCTTCCATCCTCCGGATCGACTCGATTCCTTTGCCGACGGCGACCCCAAATCCATAGAACAAAGGCGACGCAAACAGGATGCAGAGATAGCCCTCGCCCATAATGGGAGCCAGCACCACCAACACCAGCGTGATGCCGAACAGAATGCCGCCCGTTGCGGTCTTCGCCGGGGGAGCCAATACCAGCAGCACCGACAGTACGACAGGCACGCCCATAAACATCAGCGATGAGCCCCCGAGCGGCTGATGACTCACCAGCATCCGGTAGAGGAGACCTCCTGCGGTGAACACGATTGCGAGCGTCAGCAACCACCCGCGGGCAATCCGCCGCTGCGCGCCTTCAAATTCCGTCATCGTAGTGTCCTCTCTGCGCTGCTTACAGGATCGCTGTGGCGGACGACCCACTCCGGACAAGGAATCCGCTGCGCCGTGCCTCTGAGTTTGTGGTTGAAGATCATGGTCTGCTGGCCTCCGCCTCCGACTGTGGTGCGTTTGGTGAAGACCGCCGAATCACCACGGAACTGTCCCTCCCACAAGACCCGTGCGCCTCCGGGGGCGGCGCTTCCGGGTTGCAGATACCCACCCAGCCGAAAGTCTCCGTTGCGGTCCACTCCGCCGTGAAGCTCGGGAGGGCCGAAGTCACCCCCGGTGATTGTCCCGTTCATTTGCCGGATCACCAGCAGACCAGTTTCCGGAGGCATAGGACTTTTGCTGAGCCCGTCACGCCCTTCGTAGTGATAGCAGCCGGACCACTGCGAACCTTGCATATCGCCTGGTGCGATATTCTCGACGGCGTTCTGGCTGAGCGGGAGCGGCGGAAGATTCTCGAAAGTGCTCGCCCGGTACAGCCAATAGTCCGCGGCGGTGAGAGCCAGCAGAAGGACGCATCCAGTCACGGCGCTGCGCACACGCGTCGGCGCCCCCCAGGGGCCATAGGCTGCTACCGCGCGAACTGAGATCACTCCTGCGAGCATGCCGCCGCACACGGCAGCCACGACGTACAGCACCATCATCCGATCGTCCGTGGCGCTCGTGACGTGCGCGTACACCGCGGGAAGTCCCAGGAGGCCGAGCAGGGCTCCTGACAGAGCTCCAGTCCAATTGCTCTCGGTTGCCCCCGCATCTGCGAGGCGGCCACCGATCGTCAGCCACAGTCCATGTACTACCCCAAGCACCGCGCCGACCACGAGCAGCTCTCGAGATCTCCCGGCGAATAAGAAGAGGAGGCCGACCACGGTGAGCAGTGCTGCCGCTGGTACTCCCACAACGACCCACACGGCTGCCGTTGTAAGTACGTTTCGGAGCAATACGAGCACCCACCTGCCTGCACCGGGCGTCTGCGCATCCATGGCCGTTGCTGATCGCAGAATCTCCACTCTCGGCTCCTTTCGGTCTCGCCTACACCAGCTCGGCTTCTTTCAGCAGGCTAAGGACTCGGGTTCGTACCGGCCGAAGCGGGGGCAGCTTTGCCAGCCCCAACAGCTTCAGCGTCAACTCCAGCGCGCCGTCCGCAAGCTTGCGCGTTCGCCGCTGGCCTTCCGACTCGTCATACAGGAACATCACCAGCAGTCCCATCTGCAGCGCCCAGAGTGCGAGGGGCAGCAGCTCTTCGAGATCGCGCGGCAGCTTCTCCGGCGCGATCGCCCGCTCAAAGATCGCAATGCTGCGCTGCCGGATCGCCGCCGTTCCGCGCCCCAGGCACGAGAGCGGATGGGTTGGCTCGCCGGTGTAGCGGAACACAACCCCGAGGAGCTGGCGATCGTCGGCCACCTGGTCGAGCTTCGAGACCATCGCCACCTTCAATCGCTCCTTGAGCGTCCGTGCATGGGCGAATGCCTGTTCGCAGATGCGCTCCTGCTCGGTCTGGACCTGCTCGTAGTAGGCCTGAATGATGGCTTCCTTGCTGGGGAAGTAGTAGTAGGCCGCAGATTTTGCCACTTGCGCACGCAGCGCGACCTCCTGCATCGTGGCCGTCTCGAATCCCTTTTCGCGGAACAGTTCAAGCGCGCGCTCGAAGATGTGCTGCCTGGTCTGTTCCCCCTTCGTCGTCACCGGCTCGGTTTTGAACATGGTCAAATACTGAGCCGGCGCTCATCAGGTGTCAAGAGAATTCTGACTGCGTTCAAAAAACAGGGCCGAATGCGCTTGGCTGTAGCAGTCCGGCTCGTCTGGTCCGAATTAAGGCTTCAACATTGCCCGAACGCGATGCGGATTGGCTGTTGCTTTCTACCCCAAATGGGGCATTTTTCGGCCTGTTTTGCACCTTCTTGCGATAAAAACCGAAGAAAACCGCAAAATACCTGTGGAAACCGGAGAAAAGCCATTGACTTTCCGCGCCAAAACGCCGAATGTGAATTTCGGCACCCTTGCCGGAACCGCATAAACAGTGGCTGATCCCAAGCACGCGGATCTCCGGCAGAAGACAAGAATGCCGCAGTCAAAAATTGGAACGAAGGAGTAACACACGATGGCAAAAGGCATGACCAAGACCGCTCTGGTACGCACGATGGCAGAAAAGCTGGACATCCCCAACAAGCAGGCAGCCGCCGGCCTGGAGCTGCTGGCCGAGCTCGCGCTGAAAGAGACCAAGAAGAACGGGGAGTTCACCATCCCGGGCATTGGCAAGCTGGTGAAGGCAGAGCGCAAGGCGCGCCTGGGCCGCAATCCGCAGACCGGCGAGCCGATCAAGATCAAGGCGAAGACCGTGGTGAAATTCCGCGTCGCGAAGGCTGCCAAGGACTCGATCGCACCGCCCAAGAAGTAACGGAGACACTGCAGCTCTCCCCATCTTAGAAACGCATCGGCCTCGAGGGACATCCCCGAGGCCGTTTGTGTTTCTGCTTCCGTTCTGCGGCGGTCAGGCTGCGACCAACTCCTCAAAGCGCCGGCTGCGCACCACCAGTTGGGCCGCCTCCAGCAGCATCCAGAGCGTCGGAATGGCCGCGAGGAAGCTCCACTGCGGTCCCATAAACAACACCACGACCAAGGGAACTACGTAGAGTGCCGCAAGCGCTCCCTTGCTGAGCGAGCGCGAGAGCAGCGCCATAGGGAGCAGGATCAGGGCCTCGTCCGACATATACATGTGGTAGCTGACCAGCGCTGCGCAGACCGTCGCGATCGCGAATGCGGCGGCTTCGCTGCTTGCTTTGCGCACCAGGTAAATGCCTGCGGCGAAGATCGCAGCGGATAGTGCTGCGACGAATGCGAAGACAGTCGAAGCCGGCACCCAGTTTGCCAGCGGTGAAAGCAGGCCGACGAGGTTGGGCATGGCCTCAGGAAAGACGGCGATGGCCGCTTTCGCCTGAGCGCTCTGATCGCCCTCCAGCGTTGCCGCGTGAATCAAGCTGACGAACGAGGCCATCCCGGATTTGCCGACGATGGCGAAGCAAAGGAGAGCCACCCCAACTGCTGTGACGGCAAAGCCCGCGGTGAATCGGCGGCCGCGCCTGACAGCGCATAAGAAGGCGAGCGGCAGCGCCACGTGAAACTTGAACAGGCCGAGAGCCAGCAGACATCCGGCGCTCACGTCACGTCCGTCTTCCAACTCCATGTACGCGAGTCCGCAGAGCAGCAGGAACAGCACCGAATTCTGACCATGCCAGAGCGCGACAGCGAGCGCGAAAAACGGGAAGAGCATCAGTCCAGGTCGAGGCTGCCAGAACGTAAGCGGGGCCGAGAAGACCGGATACGCGCGCAGAAACAACACCACAAGCAGCAGCAGATTGAAGGCGAGAAAGCAGAGATAGGCCCAGTGATACGAGAGCAGTGAGAAAGGCGCGTAGAGGAGCGCCTCGTAACTGGGATGGACGAAGGGCAGAGGCTTGTTGCCGGCGGAGATCAGTGTGCTCTGCACCTGTTCCTGGCGCGCGAGGTCGTAGAGGCTGGCCGGTTGGGTGCGGACCAGGTACCCGGCGGCGTAGAAGTTGCGGAAGTCAAATCTCGGCGCCAGCTGCTGGAAAAACGCGCCCGCGGCAAGAAGCGCTGCGGCATAGATGCACCAGGCAAAGAAGAACGGACGCGTGTCTTTACCGGCATGCGGCTCGTGGTGCGGGCCAGCGATCATCCAAGTCTCCGGGGAACGCCCACCAGCATACCGCAGACCTGCGGTCCGAGTTGACGCTGTGGCGGGCTCAGGAATCCCCGAGGACAGCCTGACGGCATTCCACAGCAGCGCCAGCAGGAAGAGCCAATTCCGGCCATACAGCCGGGGCACTATCGATGGTCGGCACTTAGGCCCTCCAACAACCTCCAGAGCACCAGCCTCGCAGCACAAATCAACCCACGGCGGCTTCAGGTACTGCCTCCCGGCTCCGCGCTGCCCCTGCCGCGGACGCCAGCATCCACACGACGGGAGCAACCAATAGAAAGTTCCAGCCTCGGCCCATCCCGAGCATTACAACTAAGGGAAGCACGTAAGTTGTGAGCAGCAGGGTCCTGCTTAGCCTACCAGCAAGTAGTGCCAGCGGAAGCAGGATAAGGGCCGCATCGGAAACATACAGGTGATAACTCACCAGCATGCCGCAAAGCACTGCGATCGCGAAGGCGACACTCTCATCCTCAGCGATTCGTACTAGGTATAGCCCCAAGCCCATGACCGCGATTGAGACTCCCGCGACGGTCACAAACGCCAGCCCGGCCGATAGGTGCTGGGTGATCGGTGAGAGCAGTCCTACAAGGTTCACCATTCCTCTGGGGAAAACCAAGATGGCGCTCTGGGCCGCCTGGCTCTGATCGTGCACCAGACTCGTCGTCACAAGGTGGTGCACAAACAGAACAAATCCGGCGCCGCCGGTCAGCCAGATGCACAGCACAATCACCGCTGCGGACGTGCCCAGAAATCCAGCGCTAAACCTCCAGCTCCGGCGAACCGCGCAGAGGATTGCAATCGGGATCGCCACGTGAAACTTGAACAGGCCTAGTGCCAGCAGCGACCCTGCGCGGAACTCGTGGCCTTTTGGAATCTGGAGCCACACTGCGCAACATATCCAGAGAAACAGCAGCGCATTCTGGCCGTGCCAAAACGCCACCAGCAGCGGCAGGTACGGGTAAAGCATGAGTCCCGGCCGCGGCTGCCACAGCGGAATATAAGCCGCGAACAGCGGGTACCCATAAAGAAACAGCGCGGCCAATATCAGCAAATTGAAGAGCAGATAGCAGAGGTAAGCGTCTCCGTAGCTCAGCAGCGAGAACGGGGCATAAAGCAATGCCTCATAGCTCGGATGGACGAACGGTAAGGCCAGAGGATTCGGCGAAATCAAGGCGCTCTGCAGCTGCTGCTGCCGCTGTAGGTCATAGAGCTGTGAAGGGCTGCTGCGCATCAGGTAACCGGCGGTATAGAAGTTCCTGAAGTCGAAGCTCTGGCTCATGGTGCGTAGCCCGGCACAACCGAGCAGCAGCGCAACGACGACATATAGAAACCAGCCGACAAAGAAGGGACGCAGGTCCCGTGCGATCTGGGGGTTGCTCTCTTCCGTTGCCAAACCCTTCATGGGCTCCGTCTCGCCACCAGCATACGACAGAGGTCCTTTAGGCGGTTTCGCGCCGCTGCAATGGAAACGCCCGCACCACCAGAGATACGCCGAGCGAGACCAGCACGCACTGCAGCATCCACCCAGCGTTGTACCTCCAGCCGATCGCCGCAAACGAGACGGCCACGCCCCACTCGTAGATTTCGGCCAGCACTGCTTCCAGCCAACGTGCATGCGCGCCGCTTGCGGGGACGCGGGGACGCAGCGCGGGAATGATCCGCGGCACACGCCGGCAGTACTCGGTGTACGCGGCGCCCAGCCGCTGGGTCAGGAACGGCTCCTCCAGCAGGATCAGACGCATCTGAAACAGCAGCACAGCAGCGATGGTAAACACTGCGCCGCTGGTCTTCATCAACATCGCGAGCGCCAGCGTATTGCCCAGAGTGCCCAGGTAAAGCGGGTTGCGCAGATAGCGATAGGGTCCGTCGGCTACCACGGTGCTGCCGCGCAGTTCGGGATCGAGCATCGCGTCCGCTCCCAGATAAGCCGAACCCCAGGTCCGCAGCCAGGCACCCGCAAAGGCGCATGCGGTTCCGAGCACCAGCACGATGTTGAACGCAGCGCCGACTGTGGTTCCGCCTATCTTCGTGAGGCTCATGGCGAGCAGGCCCCACGTCGACGAGTCCGGACCGCGCCCGTCCAGATGCAGCGCCCAGTTCCACGGGGCTACGAAGCCGAGGACGTAAATGAGGGCGAAGATCCAGAAACGCGCCCGGAAGTCCAACGGAGCGCGGCTCATTGGACCCTCTTACGCGAAATCAGGAGAATATGTAACTGAAGTTGTTTCGAGTAACTCAATTTCGATCTCTTTCTTTCGTCGTTTCCGCCAAGATGCTCTGAATCGGTTACAGATCAGCTTCCTGAACGTGGGTGCCAGCAGGCACAGGCCTAATCGCCCAGCGCACGCAGAATCATGTCGAAGTCATCCACGTTGGCATATTCAATGATGACGCGTCCTTTGCCGTGTTTGTCCTCAACATGCACGCGTAGCCCAAGCCGCCGCTGGATCAGGTCGCGCGCCTCGCGCACATTGGGGTCGAGCGGCTCCTTCACCTTCTCCGGACGGGGCGGCTTCTGCTCCGGGTTCAGCAGATTCTTGATGATGTTCTCGGTCTGGCGCACCGACAGGCTCTCGGCCGCGATCTTCGCTGCGATTTCCAGAATCTCCGGCTCCGAGCTCAGCGCCAGCAGTGCCCGCGCGTGGCCGAAGCTTAGCTCACCGGCCTCCACCATCTGCTGCGCCGGCTGCGGCAGCTTCAGCAAGCGCAAAAAATTCGTGACGCTCGCCCGATCCTTGCCGGTGCGCTCGGCCATTTGCTCCTGGGTGAGGCTGAACTCGCGGCTGAGCCGGGCATAGGCGCGCGCCTGCTCCATCGGGTTCAGGTCTGTCCGCTGCAGGTTCTCGATGATGGTCATTTCCATCGCCTGCTCGTTCGAAACCTGGCGGATGATGGCCGGAACCGTAGTCTTGCCGGCGATCTGAGAGGCGCGCCAGCGGCGCTCGCCCATGATCAGCTGATATTTGCCCTCACCAGCCTCGCGGACCACGATCGGCTGCACGACGCCACTGGCGCGGATCGACTGCGCCAGCTCGTTCAGCTTCTCCTCGTCGAACGCCGAGCGGGTCTGGTAGGGATTTCGCTCGATCTGCTCAACCGGGATCTCGAGCGGCCGGCCCGCAGGCTCGACCGGTGCGCTGGGCAGAGCCGGAGAAGCCGCGGCGCTGATAGAGACGCCCGGGCGAGGCCCAAGCAGCGATTCGAGGCCTTTGCCGAGCGCGTTCCGCTTCTTGCCGTCCGATGCTGGTCCTGCTGCGGGTGTACTCATAAAGCTCCTACTATCAATGAGATAAGCGACATATGACTACTTGTTGTAGGGCCAGAACTTAGGCGATTTCTTCTCCGTAGCAGCTCCGGTCGATCCGTTGGAAACTGACTTCGCCGGCTCGGACTTTCGCGCCTTTTTTGGGCTCGGAACGCCGGAGCGCTGCAACAGCTCCAGCGCGAGCGCGGTGTACGCTTCCGCGCCGCGAGACTTCGGATCGTAGATCTGCACCGGCTTGCCGTGACTGGGAGCTTCGGCGAGGCGCACGTTGCGCGGGATCGTTGTCGCGTAAAGCTTGTCGCCGAAGAACTGCTTCAGGTTGGCCGCGACCTGCTGGGATAGATTCGTCCGGTCGTCGAACATGGTCAGCAGCACGCCCTCGAGCGCCAGCGACGGGTTGAAGCCCTGGGCGACGCGGTCGAGCGTCTGCATCAGCTCGGTGATGCCTTCGAGCGCAAAGTATTCGGCCTGCATCGGGACCAGCAGACCATCGGCGGCGACGAGCGCGTTCAGGGTCAAAAGGTCGAGCGCCGGCGGGCAATCGAGGACGATGAAGCGGAACTCACTGCGAACGGTGGCGAGCGCGTCGCGCAGGCGGAACTCGCGGCGTTCGGCTCCGACCAGCTCCAGGTTGGCGCCGATCATGTTTTTGCTGCCAGGAACGATCGACAGGTTGTCGACGCCGGTCTTCTGGATCGCCCCAGCCAGACTGGCGCCAGAGATGACGTCGTAGACGCTGAGCCGGTCCTCGCTGCGGGCGACGCCTAGTCCGGCGGTGGCGTTTCCCTGCGGGTCGCAGTCGATGAGGAGCGTCGGAACCCCCTCGAGTGCGAGCCCGGCGGCGAGATTGATGGCCGTAGTGGTCTTGCCGACGCCGCCCTTTTGGTTGACGACGGCGACGACGCGAGAGGCCGCGGCTGCTGGCTGGTCAGTTGGAGTCGTGGGCTGGGCTTGAATTTCGGGCACTGGATCTCGGAGTTGCGGGGTTTTCGCGGCGTCCAAGTTCGACGCGGCTGGCGAAGGAGCTGGTCTCGGAAAGCGCGATTCAGCACCGTTTCACAGCCTATCGGGCTGGGAAGTCTGTGGCAACAGCGCCGGCTTGTGCACAAACCGCCCCGGCTGTGGAGAAGTTGTGGATGCCGTGCCAACACTGCGTATCTGGCAGCTTTAGCGGCGGCAGGTTTGTGGATAACTTGTGCGTGCCTGCCTGGTAACGGCGATGTATTAGGCCGATGTTCCAGTTCGATGTTCCACGTGGAACATCCGCGGTGGGAACTGACGTTCGGCGGATTGTGCGGGTTTTAGGTGCGGATTCGGCTATAGAGCAGCAGGGCTCGGTCGGAAACTTCCGGGAGCGGGACGACTTCCGGCGGTGAGAAGCTGCCGGCGAGCGCTGGATGGACCTCGGCGGCTGAGCTGCGGGTTCCGAGGATTGCCAGCAGGTCATGCGCTCGGACTGCGGCGGCGGGAATCGCTTCATCCATATTGTCCACGGCGCGCAGCGTCACGACTGAGAACTGCCGGTCCGCCGGCATCAGCTCCACGCGTTCCGCCCACACGTCGGTGGAAAGGTCGAGAGCGCGGATAGCTTCGCGCAGGAATGCGGCCTTCTTCTGGCGGGCCTCCGCGAGCGTGATGGGCAGAGCTGGACGAAGCAGCTGGATCGGCAGTCCCGGGAAGCCCGCCCCGGAGCCGAAATCGAGCAGAGAGGCTGTCTGTATTACCGGCATGAGCGCCGCCCGGTGTGGAATGTTCCACGTGGAACATAGCAGGTGCAGGCCAGTGAACAGGCTCTCCCCGAAGTGGCGGCGAACAATCTCTTCCGGCTCACGGATCGCCGTCAGGTTCATGCGGGCGTTCCACTTGAGCAGCAATTCGAAATATTGCGCCAACTGGCCGGAGATTCGCGGCAGGTCGAACTCAGTCGGCGCGAAGCCAGCCAGATACGGCTGCAACAATTCCGATGTCTCTACTGGAGTCAGCGACATAGTGCGTTCAAGATCTCACAGCGGGAGCTGGAGCCACGGCAGCTTCCGTCGAATTGGCCTCGCCGCTGCTCGGCTTTGCGTTGGCCTTGTGGGATTCGGCTGCTTCGGCGAGGAACCGGTCGAACAGGGCTTTGGAGGCCGGGCTGTCGTCGTAGGTTCGTTCCGGGTGCCATTGGACACCAAGCAGGAATTGCCTGCGACCGGTATCCTCAACAGCTTCGATAACCCCGTCGGCGGAGCTCGTGGCAACGACGCGCAAGCCAGCTCCGGGCGATTGAATGGCTTGATGATGGCTGGAGTTCACCGGAATTTCAATCTCACTATGTTCCACGTGGAACACTCGCCGTGGTTCTGGGGTCTCTGCAGCGTTCGCGCCGTTAGAACCGCTCAGCCCCGCGGCAGCCGCAAGCAGCGAGTCAGCTTCGACCAGGGCCGCGTGGGCCTCGACCACTCCGCGCTGGCGATGGCTGACCGGCGACTCCGGCAGATGTTGGATGAGCGAGCCGCCGCGCCAGACGTTCAGCATCTGGGCGCCGAAGCAGATGGCCAGCACCGGTTTGGACTGCTGTTGTGCGGCCTCAAGCAGCGCGCTGTCCACCTGCTCTCGTCGCGGATCAGGATCGGCGGCATTCGGATCGCGTGGTTGGCCAAACCGGGCCGGGTCGACATCGGCTCCGCTGCCTGGAAGCAGGATGCCATCGCAGCTCTGCGCCAGTTCGTTGGCGCGGCCCGCGTCATCGAGCGGCACCGCGACCGGCTCGCCGCCGGAGCGCTCGACCGCTTGCGCGTATTGCGGCCAGGAGCGCTCGTTGTACGCGGGATCGAAACTGGTCGGGATCGGAATCGCGATGCGCGGCCTGGACATACTTCTGATGATACTGCGCGCTTCGATGCGAGAGGCGGTTCTGCAATATGTAACTAGTAAAGTTACATATTGTGTACTGCTCAGCGCGCGACGAGCGATTCGGCTTGGGTCTGTCCCAGCAGAGCGCAGCAGTCGCGGTCGAAGTCACAGTCGCCGGCGGCGGGAAGTTGTGCGGCGAGGGCGCTGGCCTGCTCCCAGGCTGTGCGGGCTTCGGCAGCGTGGTCTTCAAGGAAGAGGAGGGCGCTGTTCGCCATCCAATACTCCACCTTTTTGTCCGGGCGCTGGGCCACGGCGCGATCCCACCAGATGCGTGCGCGGGCCGCGTCGCGCTCAAGAAGCGCAATGCGAAAAGCAAAGGTGAGGCAGAGTCCGGGCGTGATGCTCCAGGGAGCGCGGTTGTAGGCGGCTTCGGCGTCGGCGATGGAAGCAGCGGCGCTGGAGAGCTCGCCGCGATTCAGGTAATAACGATCCAGGTAATAGGACGATGCCATCAGCCGGAGCAGCACGGCCTGGCGACCGTGGGGGAAAGCGGCGGAGGCACGCCGGATGCGTTCGATGTCGAAGTCGCGGGGACGCAGCGGAGTCACGGTGGTAGAGAGCACGGCCGCGATGGCGACGCGAAAGTCGGCCCAGGGTCCGCCCTTGAGGCGCTGGTAGATGTTGGCGCCATCGGAGTAGAGACCCTCGGGACGAAGGGGGAGAAGATTCACGAAGAAGGCAAGAAACCCGAGGGTAGCAAGGATCGCAAGGAATCCAAAGGCGTGCTCATAGCTGCGACCCTTGGCAGCGATGGCGAGTTGGAATGCGATGGCAGCGACGAGCAGACTGGTGAGCGGCCCGGCGGCGATGGCTCCGATATCGGACCAGCGGCTGGGGCGGGCGGCGCGGGGCACAAGCGTGACCGAGCCCGCAAAGGCCGCGGGAGTGAACTTGAACTGCCATCGGGAGCCGTTGTTGCGCGCCTGCAGTGGGCCGGCATGGAAGCCCTGCAGCTTCATGCCGAGCGCGAGACCGGTGAGGGCGTGGCCCAACTCATGGAAGATGGTGGTGAGGAACAGGGCGAGACAGGTGGTCAGAATTCCGAGTTCGAACTGGATGTGATGGGCGGCGGCCCTGCGCTGCCAGAGATAGATGCCGGCGAAATATCCTGCGAATGCCAGAACGGTGGCCGCCGTGTCGAGCGCGGTGCTGGTGCCGTCGCCGGCAACGCGCGGCTGAGCGGGCACAGCCGCATCCGGTTGCGCGGCGGAATCGCGCGGCAAAAAGGCGATTAGGCCGAGGACGCCGAGAGTAAGCGTGAGCGCAGGCAAGATCGCGAGATCCCACCATCTGCCATGGACAATGGGATAGTAGCGGGCGATATATGCAAGCGCGATGAGCAGTGGGAGAGAGTGCACGAGGATTGCGGTGCTGGCGGCAATCGACCATTTCCGCGCAGAGGGCTTGGCGCGTTTCAGCGTCCACCATGCCATGCCGTAGAGCCCCGCAAGGACAGGAGGGGTCAGCAACAGCAGCATGACGAGCCCTGTCAGGACCATGCTCCACAGGCTCTGCCATGGGCTCAGCTCACCGTGAGGAGAAACGGAGTGAAAACGATAGGGAGAATGGAGCAGTGGGATCGTTGTTCCCAGAGAAACCAGGCCAGCGATGAGCGCGATAGTTCCGAAGGCGCTTGCTAACAACTTTCTGAGCGTGGGCATCTGTCCGCTTCCGATCGTGTGCAAGGTTGGCGTTGCTCTGCGATAGTCCAACGGCATGGAACTGGAGTGAGTCCATCCGTCTCCGCTGAAACGGTATCACCCGGCGGCTCGCTTTCGAAGCAGATTTTGCTGCTTTGCCCGGGCCGCTGTGCTTCATCCACTACACTCGTGTTTGCAACCCATGCCGGACGATTTCGCCCAACTCGTAAAGCAGCAGACGGATATCGTGCGCGTGGTGGGCGAGTACGTGAAGCTGCGCAAGACCGGCGCGCAGAACTACACCGGCCTGTGTCCCTTTCACAAGGAGAAGACCGGCTCGTTCAGTGTGAATGCGACCCACGGCTACTTCTACTGCTTCGGCTGCCATGAGAAGGGCGATGTCTTCACGTTTGTGATGAAGCTGGAGTCGCAGAGCTTTCCCGAGGCGGTGCGCACGGTTGCGGGCAAGATGGGGATTCCGCTGCCCAAGCGGGAGTGGTCGTCGCCCGAAGAAGCGCGTGAGGCGGGACTGCGGCGGCAGTTGATCGATATTCACGAGGCAGCCACGCAATATTTTGAGCAGGCGCTGCGCACGCCGGAAGGCGCACGGGCACGCGAGTACCTGACCGGCCGCGGAGTTTCGGCCGAGGCCATCAAGACCTTTCGCATCGGCTATGCGCCGGACGACTTCAACCACATGCGCGATGCGCTGAAGCAGCACTTTGCCGAAGAGGTGCTGCGCGCCAGCGGATTGTTTTCGGCGAAGGAGCAGGCGGACGGCTCGCCGGGGCCGATGTATGCGCGCTTCCGCAAGCGGGTCACGTTTCCCATCGCGAACGAGTCGGGCAAGGTGATTGCGTTTACCGCGCGTGCGCTCGATCCGGATGAGAAGACGCCGAAGTATCTGAACTCGCCGGAGACGGCGCTCTACTCCAAGGGCAGCGTGCTGTTCAATTTGGACAAAGCCAAGTCGGCGATGCGGTCGAGCGATTTCGCGCTGCTGGTGGAAGGGCAGATGGACTGCATCTCGGTGTACATGGCCGGCATTCAGAATGTGCTGGCGGTCTCAGGCACTGCGTTTACGGAGCAGCAGGTGCGGCTGCTGGGGCGGTTCACGCGGCGCGTGATTGTGAACTTCGATCCCGACACCGCGGGCGCGAATGCGGCGGAGAAGTCGATTGCGCTGCTGACTGAAGAGGACTTCGACATCAAGATTGTGACGCTCGAAGGCGGACTGGACCCAGACCGCTTCGTGCGCGAGCACGGCATACAGGCGTATGGCGCGGCGCTGCGCGGAGCAAGGCGCTACTCGGATTACCTGATCGATCGCGCGCGCACGCTGTTTCCCGCGCGCACCGCCGATGCCAAGGTGAAGAGCCTGAATTTTCTGCTGCCGCACATCCGGCGCATGCCCAACCCGATTCAGCGCGACGAGTTTGCGGCGGACGCGGCGCAGAAGCTGGGCATCGATTCTGCGCTGATGCGGCAAGAGCTGAAGTCGGCTGCGGCGCAGCGCGTCGCCAGCATTGCCGAGCACCGCGCGGAGCCGCTGACCGAGACGGAGCGAATCTTGCTGCGGGCGCTGGTGCTGGCGGAGAGCGATCCGGCGCGGGCGATCGCGTCGAGACAGGTGGCCGAGCATCCGGAGTGGATCGCGGACCTCATCACAGCGGACCTGCTGGACGCGCTGGCGCATAGCCCGGCTCCGTCGAATCCGCTGGACGCCGCACCCACAAATGAGCTGCGCGTGCATCTGGCGAAGGCGCTCGAAGGCGCGCCGCCCCCGGGGGATCCGTCACTGCTGGCGCAGGTGGAAGGCGCACTGAAGACGCTGGAACGGCGGCGGCTGGAACGCCGCCAGCGCGAGCTGCGGTCGCAGATTGCCGAGGCCGATCGTCGCGGCGACCAGGAGATGCTGGCGACGATGATGGCCGAGAAGATTGCTGTCGATCGCGCGCTGCGCGAGTGCTGAGCCACGAAGCGATCTAGAAGTTCGCGAACGCGATGCAAAAGAACAGGGGCGCGGACCGCTGGGCTATCGGCTGCCGCCCCCTGTTTTTTTCTCCTGCGCGGGAGGATGACTACTGCGCGGCGACCGAGAGGGTCATCTGCGTTCCGCTGGAGAGATCGACGTTGCTGCCGTGTGCGTCGAGCGCAGTGGCGTTGGAACCTGCGCCGGACGCGGTGATGCCAGGCAGATTGCTGACAGCCGTAGTGGCTGCGCTCGCCTGGCCGGATACGTTGTGTGCCACGCCTGCGGTGGTGTCGAGGGCGTTACCGGTCGCGCCTTCCACACGGGCAGGAGCCGCAGCCAACCGCGAGGTTGCGCCGGAGACTGTGTTGCCGACCAGGCTCGACTGCGGTGCGGCGATACTGCCGCTGCCCAGCAGTCCGCCGCCGGCGTTCGCATGCGCGGTGCCGACCGGTGCTGCCATCGGTTCAGTGGCAAAGTCACCCGCGCCGTTCGCCATCGCGCTGACCGCGGCAGGCGCGGAGATGGACTGGAGCGTTGTGTGGATCGGCACTTCGCGGCCATCGCGCAGCACGGCGCGATCAAAGGCGAAGGCGAGATGCCCGTCGTGCTCTGCGGCCGATTTCGGATGCACCTCGGTGACCTTGCCGATCAGCTTCGTTCCCTTCGGCAGTTTGGTGCCGTCGGCAAGCTGCGCGGCGGAGGTGGTGCGCGCCAGCACCGGGTCACCTTGCTTCGCATTTTTCGAGCTGACCTTCTGCGTCAGCTCCGCTGAAAGATTGCTGGCCTGGGCGGCGCTCGCGTTGGCGTGGCTCATCGGGTGGGCGGTTTGGGCAGTGGCGGAGCTGGCCTGCGAGGCAGCGCCGTGAACGGCGTTGCGGCTGGCGGTTGCGCCGGCTGCGCCTTGCGCCGACTGGCTGGCAGCCGCCTGCTGTGCATGGCCGAGCGCCTGGGCAGAGGACTGCGCCGAGCTTTGCGCCGCCGCGGCGCCATAAGCGCTGGCAGCCTGCGCAAAGGCGCTCGGCGCAGAGAGAGTCAGAGCAGTGAAGATCAGGATTGCAGTTTTCATGGTGGTGGCCCTTTCGGTGCTTTGAGTACAGGTCCAGGCCATGGCAGCCCCGGTTTTTCGCCGGCTATTTGCGGCTGCCTTGGCATGAACTCTGGTATGCACCGGTGCAGGTGATCTGCCACAACCTAAGTAGTTGAAAAGTAGGGCTGGAGAGTGCCTGTTTCCTAGAAGGACAACAGCAGAATCTATCCCGGGCCAGAGCAAAATTTCAGCAGGGGAGAAGAAATTTTTCGGATCACGAAAGTAACTGACTCTGGTTTCGTTTGGTACTTATAAACAAAAATGTTTATATTAAATAAGTGAAGAGCAGTGAGTTTAAGCGCTGGCTGGCGAGTCAGGGAGCGACCTTCAAACCCGCCAAAGGCTCACATTTCAGGGTGTACCTGAACGGCCGCCAGTCCATTCTGCCGATGCACGGCAAGGATTTAAAGACGGGCACGATGGAAGCCATCAAGAAGGCCCTCGGACTGAAGTAGAAATGCCCATTCCACTCGATAGCGTTGGTGAGGAGAGTAGAAAATGCGATATCCCGTAACGTTGACTCCGGACAAGAGGGACGGCGGATACGTTGTCACCTTCAAGGACGTACCTGAAGCTATAACTCAAGGCGAGACGGTGGAGGAGGCGATGCGACATGCATGCGAGGCGCTCGAGAGCGCTCTTGAGTTTTATTTCGAAGACCAGCGGCCCGTGCCCATGCCGTCTCAGCCAAGCCGGAACCAGCAGTGCATCGAGTTGCCGGCGAGTCTCTCCGCGAAGGTTCTCGTGCTGAATGAAATGGTCAAGCAGAGAGTCCGCCCAGTGGAGCTGGCACGCCGTATGAAGACAACGCCGCAGGAAGTGAACCGGCTAACCAACCTGCGTCACCCCACCAAAATCGACCGTCTCGGAGATGCGCTGAAGGTCCTCGGGAGAACCCTCGTGATCAGTACGCAACCGAGAGCCGCCGAGCCCACCGCTTCCCGCGCAGCAGCTTTAAAACGGCAGTCAAAGTCTTCTCGAATCGGGTCCTCGTCTAGGGGCGCGGCTTGACCCTGAGGTGCTCGATCAGCACGCGCGGCAGGATGGGTTTGGCCAGCACCTCGAATTCGATTCCCTGGCTGGCGGCGTCTTCCAGGATGTCGGAGACGCCCACCTGGCCGGAGATCAGCACCACGCGGGCGGTGGGCATTAGCTTGCGAAATTCGAGCGCCAGATCGACGCCGTTCATTCCGTTCATCACCACGTCGGTCAGCAGACAATCCGGGCGGAAGGCCGCGGCCAGCTTCAGCGCCGCGTCTCCGGTGTAGGCGGCCCTGGCCTCGAAGCCGGCGCTCTGCAGCACTTCGGCGGTGGTATCGGCGATGCGCATCTCGTCATCCACCACCAGCACGCGGATCGGGTCGCGACCGGTGCCTTCGGAGTCGGATTGCGGCCGCAGCTTGCCGGAGCCAAAAAATTCCTGGTCGGAATAGAGGAGCGAGGTGAGCGGGCCCGAGGTCATTTTTTTATCCTGATGTATTTTGCGTTCGCTTAGATGGCCGCTTTCGCCGGAACTTCAAATGGCAGAAAGATGTTGACGGTCGTGCCGCTGTCGCCGGTGTCGCGGCGGCTGGAGAGCGAGATCTCTCCGCCGCGCTTGGTGACCAGTTGCCGGGCCACCCAGAGGCCTACGCCGGTGCCCACATCGCCCTTGGTGGTGAAGAAGGGCTCGAACACGCGGGTCAGCTGTTCCGCGGGAATGCCCGAGCCGGTGTCGCGCACCGTCGCCTGCACGCCCTCGCCCGCAGGACGAGTGACCAACGCGGTGCACACGGTCAACCGGCCGCCGCGGGACATGGCATCGATGGCGTTGGCGATCACGTTGGAGAACACCTGCATCAGTTCGCCTTTGCGAATGGTGATCTTCTGGTCGTCTTCAAAGCGCGCGTCCACGGTAATGTTGTTGCCGATCAGCTTGGCCTGGTACACGGTCAGCACATTCTGCAGCAGATCGTGCAGGTAGAGCGGCGCAGCCTTTCCCGTATCCCGGTAATAGCCGAGCGTCTGGCGCGCGATGTGCGACACCCGCTCCAGCTCTTCCTCGGCCGTCACCAGGTACTGATAGGCTTTGCTGCTCTGCGTGCTGTTCTGGCGTGCCAGGTAGATCAGGTTCATCAGCGATTCCAGCGGATTGTTGATCTCGTGGGCAATGGCCGCGGCCATGCGTCCGTTCACCGCGAGCTTCTCGGCCTCAATCAGCATCCGCTCCAGCCGTTTGCGGTCGGAGATGTCGCGCGCGATCTTGGAGGCGCCGATGATGCGGCCGCTTTCATCGCGGATGGGCGAGATGGTGACGGAGACCTGGATGCGCTCGCCGTCCTTGCGCACGCGGGTGGTCTCGTAGTGCTCGATGCGCTCACCCCGGCGGATCTTGGCGAGGATGTCGTCCTCTTCGTACTGCAACTCCGGGGGAATCAGCCGCAGCACCGACTGTCCCACGATCTCCTCCTCCGCGTATCCAAAGGTGCGCTGGGCACCGGCGTTCCACGTACGGATGACGCCGTTGAGGTCCTTGCTGACGATGGCGTCCTCGGCCGAGTCCACAATCGCCGCCAACCGGAAGCGGCTCTCCTCGTTCTGCTGCCGCTTGGTGACGTCGCGAATGATCTTTGAGGCGCCGATGACGCGTCCGGCCGCGTCGCGCACTGGCGAGATGGTGATGGACAGCGGAATGCGCGTACCGTTCTTGTGCACCCGCGTCGTTTCGAAGTGCTCGATCTGCTGCCCCTGAGCAAGGCGCGCGAGGATCTCTTCTTCTTCGCTGTGGAGTTCGGGGGGGATGAGGCGCAGGACCGAGGAGCCGACGATCTCTTCCGCCTTGTAGCCGAACATCCGCTCCGCCGCGGGGTTCCAACTCATGATGCGGCCGCTCAGGTCCTTGCTGATGATGGGATCGTCGGAGGAATCGACAATGGCGGCAAGATGGGAGCGGGGCTCCATCAGCTCTTTGAGCTCCTTGTTCTCGGCCGGGTCGAGCTCAGGCCTGCGGGATCCCTGGTCCAAGGCAGTCTTCTCCAGACGCTGGCAACTTTTTTCAGATTACAACATTTGGGGCGTCGCTAGTTGGATGCGATCGACGCACATGTGTGGATCGAAACCCTGCAAATTGTGCCGATATCGGCGGGTTCCGCTCCCCGGGAGCGCGGGAGCCGGCAGCCAGCTCACCCCGCCGAGCGCGACAGAACAGGCGGTGAAGAAGCCCCACGCCGCGTCAGCAGCATGGGGCCCGGTTGCCACAATCCTTCGGTGCGACCCTGGCTACTTGGAGCCCTGGGCGGTCGCGAAGCGCTTGTTCACCTCGTCCCAGTTGACGACGTTCCACCACGCTGCCAGATAGTCCGGGCGCTTGTTCTGGTACTTCAGGTAATAGGCGTGCTCCCAGACATCGTTGCCCAGAATCGGGTACAGCCCCTGCGAGAGCGGGTTGTCCTGGTTGGGCGTCGTGACGACTGCCAGCTTGCCGTCCTTCCACACCAGCCAGCCCCAGCCGGAGCCGAACTGCTTCGCAGTGGCCTCGTTGAAGGTCTTCTTAAAGGACTCGAAGTCGCCGAAGTCGGTCTGGATCTGCGCTGCGATCTTGCCCGTGGGCTGACCGCCCCCTTGGGGCTTCATGATCTGCCAGAACATGGTGTGATTCACGTGGCCGCCGCCGTTGTTGCGGACCACCGTGCGCACGTCCTCCGGAACGGCGTTCAGGTCGCGGATCAGGTCCTCGGGCGACTTCTTGCCCAGCTCGGGATGCTTCTCCACCGCGCCATTCAGGTTGGTCACGTACGCCTGGTGGTGCTTGTCGTGGTGCAGCTTCATCGTCGCTTCGTCGATGGTGGGCTCAAGAGCGGCGTAATCGTACGGCAAGGGAGGAAGTTCAAAAGGCATTTCGTTTCTCCTGTTGGGGATAAGTTGCTCGGGGCCAGTCATGAGAGACAAAGCGGCAGGCCGCCGTGGAGCACGAGCTCCCGTCCACGGCTAAGGATAGCGCAGGTACGCCCTGTGCGTTTGGCCCCACACTGAGATACGCCCACTCCGCCGGTCCGAGTCGCTCTACTGCGGGTCTTTTCCTGCTGCTTCGGCGTCTGCCCTCACTCGGTCCAGGACCGCATGGTTCCGCGCTGAGATCTCGGGGTCACCCTTGTAATGCAGCAGGTTGTCCTCTTCGGCGTGTGTGGTGGTCGGCTTGAAGTCTGGATATTGGTCGTTGATGTTGCGCTGGGTAGAAGCGGCCGCGCTGTACTTCGCGATCGCCTCAGCGGTCAAATCGATCAGATGGTCTATCTGTGCCGGCGAAAGCTCCTGCAGCTTGGGATAAAGAATGAAGCAGTTCGAAATCGCGATGATTGCCGCGCGCTCGTCGCGGGCATTTTGCTGAAGATTCGCGAGGCGTCTGTAAAGGTCGGTGTCCGTGTCGCGTTCCGGTCCTGGCATCCTCTCCAGAACATTCTCGGCGGAGTGCCAGGCTGCGTCATGGTAGCTATACATGATATTCGTCAAACTGAACTTGGCCGGCCACGTATCCGGCGCGGCATGTGGATGCGCCTTGAGATAGGTGAGTGTGGCCAGGTTCCCTTCCAGCACGGCCACCATGCGGCGGAACTCCGCCGTCTGGGCTCCAAAAAAGACGATGTTGACGCGGCGCTCGACCGCCAGAGCGTGACGCGCTTCGGCGAGCTGCTGGCGATGGTGAAAATACTCCACCGTCTGTTCCAGACCCACAGCGATGATCAGGCCGAGCACGATGGTGGCAATGTGGATGAAGAAGTCGCGCCAGGTGGTGGCCGCGTGATGGGCAGGGTGGACGTCGAGCATGGTGGACTCCGGGGACCGTTCAGGCGGAGAGGCTTCGTCTGGATGGGAAAGGACAGCAACTTCGCCGTGCGTGCCTTCCACAGGCGCTACGTCCCTGTCTCCGGCAACACCCAGTGCGAGCGGAGGGGTTGCGTCGGCCGGATCGTGCGAGGTGGGCAGCGGCTCAGGCATGGCTGTGCAGTGTGTGGGTAAGAGTAACAGGGGCCGTCTTCTCAGGAGATGGCTGGCTCCCCGAGCTGCTCCGCTACACGGGAAGGCGATCTCTCCATCCAATCCTTTGAAAGCTGCTCGGGGAACCCGCGACCTGCTGTCGCCCAAACCGCCCTCTGGAACCGCACTGAGCAGACGCCACGCGTTCGGGCGCTACGGCTCTGACTTCTCTGAGGATTGGGCGGCTTTCTCGAGCGCCTTCTCCCCCGCCTCCATTGCATTTCGATCGTCGACGGACTCATGCACGACGCGCAATACTTCTTCTCGCGTCAGGCCGTAGGCAAAATCCGGGTACGCGGCTGCGATGTTCCCCAGGTCTGAGCCGAATCGGTAGAGGCGATTGAGGACATCGCGGGTCAGTCGTATCTGTTCCTGTATCTCCGCAGGTGTCAAGGCGGAGGGCGACGACACATCGACCGTATAAGCGCGCGCTTCGCTGCTGGCGGCTCGCCAGGCGGCGAGGCTGCCCGACGCGGTCTCCAGGGCCCGGTACAGGCGGCCATACGCACGCACCTCCTCGGGAGGAAACAGAGTCAATATCTGACCCTGCTGCGCTGTGGTCCAGACCGATTCGTTGAATTGGCCGGGGTTGTTATGCCAGTTAATTGTTGTCGGAAGTCGATCGATCGGCGCGCCGGGATGCTGCTGCAGGTAATGAAAGTCGGCCAGGTTCGCCTGCATGACCGTAGTGCGCAGACGGAACTCGGCCACCAATTGCTGCATAACCTTGCGATTCAGTTCACGCTCGGAGCGAAGGGCCTCGCGCGTCTCGGCAATCTGATGACGATGGTGAAAATACTCCACCGTTTGTTCCAGGCCCACCGCGATGATCAGGCCCAGCACGATGGTCGCGATGTGGATGAAGAATTCGCGCCAGGTGCTGGCGGCGTGATGCGCAGGGTGGACGTCGAGCATGACGGACTCCGTATGGCGTTCAGGCGTAGAGGCTTCGTCTGGATGAGAAAGCACAGGAACCTCGCCGTCCGCACCTTCGACAGGCGCTGCGACCCTGTCTCCGGCAGCGCCCAGGGCGAGCTGAGGGGTTGCGTCGGCCGGTTCGTGCGAGGTGGGCGGCGGCTCAGGCATGGCTCTGCAGTGTGTGGGTAAGAGTAGCAGGGGAGTCGTCTCTGGAAGTCAAAGGATCCCATGCAGGTTCGGGTTTCTCCTTCTGAAGGATCCATACAGCGGCCGTGAGCGCGCGCTCCGCCCGGAGCCTCTTTGGATTGCAGCACACTCACCAGTTCCCAGAGAGGAACCTCATAGAAACTATCTCCTTGTGTTAGAGAAAGTTAATTACCTATAATCGCGCGACCTCCATAGCTGAGTTCTCATTCGCCTGCTTCGCAGGTGGAGGGTGCAGTTTTGCTACCGACACTTAACTATTGAGGTTTGTTCATGAATCTGACCCTTGCCGTTCGCCTGCGGCTGACGCTCGCCGTGTGCGCGAGCCTGGCTGTCTCTGTTGCCACCACCGGATGCAGCAGCAATAGCAACACAACCACCACTCCTCCGGCCGTTTCGGTGAGCGTGACTCCGGGGACCGCGACCCTGGCTGCAGGACAGACCCAGACCTTTACCGCGACCGTTTCCAATGACGGCACAGCGAATCCGGGTGTCACCTGGACTGCCAGCGCCGGAACCATCAGCGCGGCCGGCCTTTATACCGCGCCCACTCCGGTTACGACGGCATCCGCCACCATCACCGCGACCAGCAAGACCGACGGCACCAAGAGCGCCACGGCGACCGTCACGCTGACCCCAATCGTCGTCACCGTCAGCCCGGCGACCGTCACCCTCTCGGCCAGCGGCACGCAGACCTTTGCCGCAGCCGTCACCGGCGACTCGGTGCTGAATCAGGGAGTGACGTGGTCGGCCACAGCGGGCACGATCTCCTCGGCAGGGCTGTATACGGCGCCCGTCAGCATCCCGACGAATACCAGCGCGACCATCACCGCGACCAGCAAGACCGACACCTCCAAGAACAACACCGCCACCGTCACGCTGCAGGGGTCAACGCCGCTCAGCATCGGGACCACGTCTCTTCCGGCTGCAACCACGACCGTCGCTTACTCGCAGACGCTCACGGCCAGCGGAGGCACGGCGCCGTACACCTGGACCGTCTCATCCGGCAATCTGCCCTCAGGCCTCAACCTGAGCACAGCAGGCGTCATCACCGGAACCACATCCAACCCCATCACCGCGACCGTCAGCTTCACCGTCAAGGTGACCGACAGCACCAGCGCCACTACCACGAAGGCTCTGACGATCGTGACCGGCCCGGCCTTAACCGCTGGCGCAAACAATGCCGAGCTGAACGGGAAGTATGCCTTCCTGGTGCAGGGCATGTACAACGGCAACGGTCCCACGTCTTCGGGCAAGGTGTACGGAGAGACCATCCTCGGCAGCATCACGCTCAACGGCGCGGGCGGCGTGACCTCCGGCTCCATCGACAACTACGATGCGCGATTCAACACCAGTTCCAGCACGGTCACCGGCAGTTACACGCTCGGAGCGGATAATCGCGGCACGATTATCCTCAACAGCGGAACCCGTTCGTTTACGTTCGACATCGCTGCAGCGGGTATCAGCGGCGGCCTTGCCAGTCGGTTGAAGCTGGTTCAGTTTGACGACAACAATGCTGCGGCTCCGAACCAGGCGGTTGCAACTGGGTTTGCAAAGATCCAGACCTCATCCGCCTTCGTGGCGCTCAACAATACTTACGTATTCGGCATGAGCGGTGAGACTGCGTGCGTCGGCTGCTCCACTGTCCCCGCCTCTCCGTTCGGCTCGGTGGCCATGGCCGGATACTTTACTGTTGTCAGCAACGGCAGCATCTTTGGCACCGCGGATGCGCATGCCTTCTCGGCGAACTATAACAATCTGTCGCTGAACGGAAACATCGTTCTCAATACATCTCCGGTCACAGGGCGCGGCACTTTTACGCTCTCGGTGAGCGGCACCAATTTCCCCACCATGCCCACGCACTTCGTCTATTACGTAATCGGCGCCAGCGAATTGTTGATTGCTTCCACGGATGCCCACAATGCCACCAGCAGCGCCTCAGGCATGTTGGCCGGGACCATTCAGGTGCAGCAAATTGTTTACGGCCCCTCCACACTGAGCGGCAACATCATTGCCTATCAGAACAACCAAGCCGGCGGAAACGGCACCACGGGCTATGCGCAATATAGTGCCGCCGACATTCTGGAGGTACAGCTGACGGCGAACAGCACCACCTTCTCCGTCCTTGCTGACGTGAACGATGGCAACAACACCACACCCTCGCTGAACCAGTCCATTCCCGGACTGACCTACTCGCTTGATAACTTTGGGCGGCTCACCGTCAGCGGAGTCAGCACCCCGCCCATCTTTTACTTCTCGAGTGCGGGGACGGGCTATGGTGTGGACCAGTCTCTCAATGGCGATGGCGGCCTCTACTTCATCTCTCCGCAGACGGGTGCACCGTTCAGCATCGCCACGCTGGCGGGATTGAATGGGGTGATGGTGTCCTCTCCACCCGCAACCGGATCGCAGGGTTCGTTCACCGGCGTTGCGGTCTTCTCTTCTCCGGGAGGCACGATCTCGTTCACACAGGACTACGTGCAGGCCGGCACGCTGACTCCAGGCGTCACTGGCTCAGCAACCTACGCGCTCGACCCAGCCACAGGTGCAACCACCGGACGCGGCACCACTGCCAGCTCGGTGTTCTATATCGTGAATGGAAACAAAACGGTCGTCATGGATTCCACAGCGACCGGAGCACCGAATGTGACCCTCATTGAGAACAGTACGGCCACCACACTCCCATTCTGATGGGTGACTGACACAGCCAGCGAACACCTCATGCCGCAGGATGCGGTCCTGGTCCTGCGGCATCGCTGTCTACACACTTCGCTACACTAAGAGGCGATGCCTTCGCCCAATCCTTTGAAAGCGGTGCGCGGTACGCGCGACCTGCTGCCGCCGGAGACCGCGCTCTGGAACCACATTGAGCAGACCGCCCGCGCCGTGTTCGCGCGCTACGGGTTCGGCGAGATCCGCACGCCCATCTTTGAGGCCACCGAGCTCTTCGCCCGCGGCGTCGGCGAAGAAACCGACATCGTCTCCAAAGAAATGTACACGTGGGAGGATCGTGCCCGCGCGCAATCGGAGAAGCCGCAGTCCCTCACCCTGCGCCCGGAGAACACCGCCGGCGTCGTCCGCGCCTACATCGAGCACAAGCTGGGCGAAACCGGCCAACTGCAGAAGCTTTTCTACATTGGCCCGCAGTTCCGGCGCGAGCGGCCGCAGCGAGGCCGTTACCGGCAGTTCTGGCAGATCGGCGTGGAAGTCCTCGGCCCGCCTTCCTCCGGTTCCGAGTCGCCACTGCGCGACGCCGAGCTGCTGGAGATGCTCGCCACTCTGCTCGACGAGCTGGGCGTGCACAACTGGCAGCTGCAGGTGAACTCCGTCGGCTCCTCGGAGGACCGCAAACGCTACGATGCCGTGCTGCGCCAAGCGCTTGCGGGCGTGAAGGACCGCATGTGCCCTGACAATCAGCGCCGCGCCGAGACCAATCCGCTGCGCGTGCTTGACTCCAAAGAGCCGGCCGACCAGGCCCTCATCGACGCGCTGCCGAAAATCGCCGACTCGCTGGGCGAGGACTCGCGCGCGCACTTCGCCGCCGTGCTGGCCGCACTCGATGCCTGCGGCGTGGCGTACACCGTCAACCCGCGCTTAGTCCGCGGTCTCGATTACTACACCCGCACCACCTTCGAGTTCACCATTCCCGACGGCTCCGGCCTGGGCACGCAGAATGCGCTCCTTGGCGGCGGCCGCTACGACGGCCTGAGCGAGATGCTCGGCGGCCCGCGCGCGCCGGGCATTGGCTTTGCCATCGGCGAGGACCGGCTGGTGCTCACGCTGCAGGCGCAGGCCGAACAGGCGGACAACCCCGCAGACACGCAGGTTACGAAGCTCGACGCCTACATCGCTCCCATGGGCGTAGAGCGCAACGCCGCCGCGCTCTCTCTGGCGCGCGAGCTGCGCCGCGCTGGCCTCTCGGTCGAGATCGGGGACGGCAGCTTCCGCCTGAAGAAATCCTTCGATGCCGCCGACCGCGTTGCCCGCCACATCGTCATCCTCGGCGAAGACGAGGTCGCCACCAGCACCGCCACGGTGAAGACCTTCGCGACCGGCGAGCAGGTGAAGGTGCCGCAAACAGAGCTGCAGGACGTATTGCGCAGAAAGCCCGATCTGCGTTGAGCCGATTGCGCATTAAAAACTCAGCCGCAGCCCGCCGGCGAAAGTACTTCGCTTCGCTGTCGAGCGCGTTTAGACTGACTGAGTGCAAGGCGAGGTGCAGCTCGTGAACTTTCAAATCGAATTCGAGCAGGAAGAAGACGGCCGCTGGATCGCAGATATCCCGTCATTGCCCGGCGTCATGGCTTATGGCGCTTCGAAGCAGGAGGCGGAGTCCAAAGTTCAGGCCATCGCGCTGCGCGTGGTTGCCGACACACTGGAGCGCGAGCAAACCACAACCGATCAGGTGAAGTTCGCGGCAGCGTGAGTCTCTGGCCCAGTACTCGCGCACGCAAGGTCCTGCAGGCACTCGAGCGGATCGGATGGAAGCAGGCTGAACGCCATGCCTCCGGCTCGCATCGTCAACTGGTGCGGAATGCCGGCGAGCGTTTCACCTGGGCCTTCCACGACGGCGAGGAGATCGGGCCGCGAATGCTCGCGCGCATCGCCAAGTCGACAGGGCTTAAGCCGGAAGACTTGTAGGAATGATCGCCTCCAGTATTCCCATCCTCCTCATCGTCTTCACCGCCTCGCTCATCCGCTCCACCTTCGGCTTCGGGGAGGCGCTGGTGGCGGTCCCGTTACTCGCGCTCATCCTGCCCGTCTCCATCGCGGCTCCGCTCGCCGTGCTGCTCTCGACCACCATCGCCGCCTTCGTCGTCATACAGGACTGGCGCCGAATTCATCTGCGCAGCGCGGCCTGGTTGATTGCGCCCACGTTCGCGGGAATCCCGCTCGGCATCGCGCTGCTGGCAAGCTCGCATCCGCAGCTCATCAAAGGCGCACTCGCCCTCGTGCTGATCGCGTTCTCCGGATACTCGCTGCTCGGCCGCAGTCCGCACCAGCTCCATCACGACCACCGCGGCTGGATGCTCCTCTGCGGATTCCTCGCCGGCGTGCTCGGGGGAGCCTACGGCATGAACGGCCCGCCGCTCGTCATCTACGGAGCCATGCGCCGGTGGTCGCCGCAGCACTTCCGCGCCACGCTGCAGGGCTACTTCTTCCCCGCGGGCGTGGTCACGCTTGCCGGCTACTGGATACGCGGCCTCTGGACCCCACCCGTCACCCACGCCTATCTGTTGTCGCTGCCTGTCCTGCTGCCCGCGATCCTGCTCGGCCGCTGGCTCAACCACCGCCTGCACGGAGAAATTTTTCTCAAATATGTCTACGCCGGCCTGGTCTGCATTGGGGTCGTGTTGCTGGTGGAGGCGAGGCGCTGATGCCGCCGCGGATCAACCGCGCCCAAAGAGCGCTACTTCTGGGCGACTGTCTCTGCTAGCGACTGCATCTTCAGGCTCTGCCTGCCCGAGTAGGCCACCGTACCGTCAATGCCGACCTTGTAATCGGTACAAGCAGCCGGGCCGGCGCAGCCGGTGTACACGCCCTTCAGCGCGGGCGACTCAAAGTCGAAGTCGAACGGTGGATTGGTGTACGGCACGCCATCCAGTTCCAGCTTCATCCCATCCACCCAGGCGGTCCCCGTGCCGGTGAACAACACACCGAAGTTGATATTCGAAGCAGTTGCGTCGACGGGCAGCTCGAACTCGTAGCGTGTCCATGGCGTGGTTCCGGTGGCGCCGCGGATGGTTCCGTTGTTTGCATCGGGTTGGCCCGCGACGAACCGGTATTGTGAGTTGTCAAACGCGAGCTGCGGACGGCTGTTCGCTGCGCCCGCTCCATCGACACGCCACCACAGGCCCGCATAGCCGTTCTGCACATTCTCTGTCTTGATATATGCGCTGAAGCGTACCGTCTTGCCGGCGGCGTCTTTCACTGGGAAAGTGCCCGTAGCCACCGCAAATGGCTTACCCTGCGACTGCGGCTTCGCCGCACGCAGCATCTGGTTCAGCACCGGCTCCGGTACGCCAGCGGCGTGCAGTATCACCAGCCCCTGGGGGGAAACGTCGAACTTCGTCGGCCCGGTCTCAATTGCGAGCAGCATCGTGGACTCAGGCACACCTTGCTTTGCCATTTCAACGATGTCGGCATTGGTGAGTGGCTGTTTGGCGGTTTGCGCCGCCGGCGAGAGCGAAAGAAGCGACAGCAGCAGGAGCGGCAGGGTACGTCTCATAGGAGGACCTCCTTCACCGGCGCACTGATGCTACTCCCAGTTTTAAGCGTCTTCAACCATCGCCTGCGCGAGACGTCTTTCCTGGAGCACGCTATTCCGCTCGGTCAGGCCGCCCTGGCCAGCTTCTGCTCCAGCATCTTCAGCAGCCCGCGTTCTTCGTCGCGCAGATCGTGGAGGTCCTTTTCGATCTCCTTCTCCACCTCCTGCGCCACTTCTCGCTTCACCGCCTGCACCATCGCGCCGCCCATGTAGCTCTCCAGCACCGCCGGATGCACATAGCACTTGCGGCAGACGGAGGGCGTATTGCCCAGCCGGTTGGCCACGCGCTTGATCGCTTCCACGACATTCTTCTTGGCCTGCGACTGCGTCTCTGCCGGCTCAAACTCGTGCAGCATCGCGCACGCCAGCACGGATCCGGCCCAGGTGCGGAAGTCTTTCGCGGTAAAGTCCTCGTTGGTAATCTGCCGCAGGTAGTCGTTCACATCGGAGGCGTCCACCGAGTGCCGGTTGCCTTCCGTGTCGATGTACTGGAACAGCTCATAGCCGGGCAGGTCCTGGCAGCGCTTGATAATGGCGGCCAGCCGGCGGTCGCGAAAGTCGATCACGTGCTCCACGCCGCTCTTGCCCTTGAAGTCGAAGGTCACGGTCGCGCCCTTTACGGACACGTGCTTGTTGCGCAGCGTTGTCAGCCCGTAGGACCCGTTCTGCTTCGCGTACTCCTGATTGCCCACCCGGATAAAGGTCGTCTCCAGCAGCCGCACAATCGCCGCCAGCACCTTCTCGCGCGGCAGTCCGGGCAGCGAGAGGTCCTGCTCCACCCGCTTGCGAATGGACGGAAGCGCCGCGCCGAACAGCAGCATGCGGTGGTACTTGGTCTCGTCGCGCACCTCGCGCCAGCGCGGATGGTAGCGGCTCTGCTTGCGTCCGCGCGCATCGCGGCCCGTGGCCTGCAGGTGGCCGTTGGCGCTGGGGCAGATCCACACATTGGTCCACGCCGGAGGGATCGCCAGCGACTTGATCCGCTGCATCACCTCCGCGTCGTGCGTGGCGGAGCCGTCCGGGCCCACATACCGGAAGCCCTTGCCCTGACGCTTGCGCCGGATGCCCGGCTTCGTATCCGACACATAACGCAGCCCGGCAGCCCGGGCCGACTCCACCGGGTCGGTCACAATTTCCAGTTCCGGCAGTTGCTTGCGCGACTTCGACAGTAGCCCGGGTGCTGCAGTTCCCATTCCCAGTGTGATGCAGGAACAGCGCCCGGCATCCTGCTGCTTTCCTGCCCAATGAAACTTACCGCGCGTTGAATCGAAGTGGCCTAATTCTCGGTAGGCCTATCAATGGAGTCGATCACCACCACCTCCACCGGCGCCTTGCCCGTCACCAGCCTCAGCCCCAGCGTCTCCTCCAGCACCGTCGACATGCTCGGCGCCTCCGGCTGACCCGCAGTCTCGGCTGCCGAGGGAGTACCCGGTAACCGCAACCCCACAACCTCGAAGTGTCCGGTGAATCCCGTTTTGTTCACAATCGGCTTACCCTCAATCGCCACATGCGATTGCAATATCCCGACCAAGTCGTCCATGGTCATCGCGCGGCCATTGATACGCAGACCTCCGTCGCCAAACATAGCCACCATCGGGCCGCCATTTGGAAGGGCATCCACCGGCGTAAGCTTCGGGCCATGCTTTGCCGGGAGCAGTTCATACACCGGCATCTCGCGGGTCTCGAAGTGGACCTTCAGGTGGAAGCGCTCCGCCAGCAGCGACTGGTCCATCATCTCCGTCCGCTGTCTTCTTTCCTCCGGCGTCATCTTGTCCATAGCCGCCCGCTCTTCTTCTGAGGGCTTGCCCGTGATCCGGTAGGGATCCTTATCGATCCACGCCGGTCCGCCGATCACCTGGGTCATCCGACTGTCTGGCCGGATCAACGGCATCCGTACACCGCCATACGCCTGCTGGATAAACCACCGCACCGATAAACCAAACGGCCTCTCCGGATCGGGAGGCTTGATCGTCGCCACCTCATAGGCAGGCAGCGGCCCCGCAGGATGAAACAGCTTCACCTCCGCTGTTTGCGCGCCGGCCGCGCCCGCACAAACCAAGGCCGTACAGATTGCTGCTATCGCGAGAGCACTGCACCGCATTCGCCGCTCCTCCATCCTGCGCCTCGTTCCTGGTGATCCCCGGCCGCCCTAATTCTCCGTCGGCCTATCAATCGCGTCGATCACCACCATCTCCACCGCCGCCTTCGTGCGCATCAACTTGATCCCAAGCTGCTGTTCGAGCGCCTGCGAGAGCGAAGGCGCGTCCGGATCGGCGGCATTCGCAGCACTTGCTGCTCCCCCGATGTAGGCAAGGCCCACGAAGCGGAAGGCGTCCAGATCGAAGGTGTCGGTGAACCCGGTGTTGTTGACGATCGGGCGGCCGCCGATCTCCGGAGCCTGTCCCCGGATCGCGTTGATCAGCATCTCCATATTCATGGAGCGGCCTCGCAGAACATTCAGGCCGTTCTGGCCGACCCCTAAGCTCATGTTCCCCGGCGCCATCTCGCCCTGCTTCGCCGGCTTGGCAGCGTCGCCCGACTGCGTCGGGTTCACCGGCGTAATCTTCAGCCCGCCTTTGGCCGGCACCAGTTCGAAGACCTGCATCTCGCGCGTCTCAAAGTGGACCTTCAGATGGAAGCGCTCCGCCAGCAGAGACTGTTCCAACATCTCAACCTGCTGATGCCGCTGCTCGTCCGGCATCTTCTGCATGGCGTCCCGCATCTCGTCCGGCGGCTTGCCCGTAATCTGATATTTGTCCTTGTCGATCCACTCCGGTCCGCCGATCACCTGCGAACCCTGCAGTTCGACGCCGGGCAGGCCGAACGCCAACGGCACTCCAAAGGCCATCCCAATGTACTTCCGCAGCGTCGTGCCGGAGTACGACTGGGATGGGTCAGCCGGCTTGATCGTCGCCACGTCAAACGACGGCAGCGGTCCGCTGGGATGAAACGCCTTCACCGCAGGCGCTCCCTGCGCCGCGGCCACACAACCCCAGGCGCAGATCGCCGCACTCGCGGCATAACCGCCCAATCTGCCAAAGCTCATGCACACCCTCCCTGCTCTGCTTTCCTAATTTTCCGTAGGCCGGTCAATGGAGTCGATCACCACCACCTCCACCGGACCTTTGGCCCGCACCAGCTTGATGCCAAGCTGCTGTTCGAGCGCGACGTCCACCGGCTCGGCGTCCGTGGGCGCCTCGGCGGTGGCTGCTGCGCCAGCCCGCTGCGGACCCAGAAAGCGGAACTCCTTCACGTCGAAGTTTCCCTTGAAGCCGGTCATGTCGATCACCGGCCGCTCGGCCATCTCCGGTGCGAAGCCGCGTAGTCCGCGCGCGAACGCCTCCATGGTTGTCGCCCCTGCCTGAATTACCACTGAGCCGTCCGGCCTGATGGAGAACCCCATCATCCCAGGCGGCTCCGGCTCACCTGGCTTCGGAAGCTTCATCGGCTGCGTAGGATCGTGTGGCGGCGGCGGATCCACCGCCGTGATCTTCAGGCCGCCCTTCGCCGGCACCAGTTCGAACACCGGCAGCTCCCGCGTTTCAAAATGAACCTTCAGATGGAACCGCTCCGCCAGCAGCGACTGCGCTAGCATCTGCGTCTGCTGTTTTCGTTCCTCGTTGCTCATCTTCTGCATGGCATCACGCAGTGAGTCCGCCGGCTTGCCCTGAATGTCGTAGCGATCCTGGTCTATCCACGCCGGTCCGCCGATCACCTGGCACCCCGCGCATCCCGGGGCCGCGTTCGGCAGCATCTGCACTCCGTAAGCCATCGCGATATAGCCGCGCAGTGTCGAGGCAACGCTTATCGGCCTCCCCGTAGGCGACAGCACCGGATTCGCCGGCTTAATCGTCGACACCTCATACGAGGGCAACGGCCCGCTGGGATGAAACGCCTTCACCGCGGGCGCCTCCTGCGCAACCGCCGCGCAGCCCAAAGCAACGCAGATCGCCGCACTCGCGGCATAGCCGCCCATTCGCCATAGACTCATGTACAACCCTCCCTGCTCCGCTGCCCGGCGACTCGTCATATCTGCTGCCCTAATTCTCGGTAGGCCGGTCGATGGAGTCGATCACCACCACCTCCACCGGCCCCTTGGCCCGCACCAGCTTAATACCAAGCTGCTGCTCCATTGCGGTCACAATCGGTTCCGCATCCGACTGCCCTTCCGGTGTGCCCGACGCAGCGGCAAGCGATGGGGCCAGAAAGCGGAAATCCTTGAGCTCGAAGTTCCCCTGGAACCCCGTCCTGTCGATCACCGGCCGGTCCGTAGTCTCGGTGGCAAACAAGCGCAGCGTACGGGCGAAGCCCTCCATCGTCATAGCCTTCGCTGTGAGCACCACGGTGCCATCTGCGCTCATCCCCATGGTCATTGCCGGAGACCGCGGCTCGCCCGGCTTGGGAGGCTTCACGGGATCCTGCCCCGATTGCGGCGGCGGGTCCACGGCCGTGACCTTCAGGCCGCCTTTCGCCGGCACCAGTTCGTACACCGGCATCTCCCGCTTCTCAAAGTGAACCTTCAGATGAAAGCGTTCCGCCAGCAGCGACTGCTGCAGCATCTCGGTCTGTTCACGCCTCTGGTCTATGGTCATCTTCTCCATGGCGTCGCGCACCGCATCCGGCGGCTTGCCCTCAATGTCGTAGCGGTCCTGGTCCAGCCATGCCGGCCCGCCGATCACCTGGCAGCCCGCGCATCCCGGGGCTGCGTTGGGCGGCATCTGCACGCCATAGGCCGAAGCTATATATGCGCGCAACGTCGGCGTGATACGCCTCGCCATGCCCGGCGACGGCGGCCCCGGATTTTCAGGCTTGATCGTGGCCACCTCATACGAGGGCAGCGGCCCAGCGGGATGAAACGCCTTCACCGCCGGTGCCTCTTGCGCTACCGCCGTGCAGCCCAACGCAACCCAGATCGCCGCACTCGCGGCATAGCCGCCCATCCGGCCAAAGCTCATGCACACCCTCCCTGTTTCGCTCCTTTAATTCTCGGTAGGCCGGTCGATGGAGTCGATCACCACCACCTCCACCGGTCCCTTGGCCCGCACCACCTTGATGCCAAGCTGCTGTTCCAGCGCCACGTCCGCCGGCTCCGCGTCGATCGGCGCCTCGGCGGTGGCCGCTGCGCCACCCCGCTGCGGACCCAGAAATCGCAGCTCCTTCACGTCGAAGTTCCCCTTGAACCCGGTCATGTCGATCACCGACCGCTCCGTCATCTCCGGCGCGAATCCGCGCAAGGAGCGCGCGAGGACATCCATCGTCGTCGCCCTCGCCCGGATCACCACGACGCCATCCGGGCCCATCGAGAACATGATCGCTCCTGGGGGCGGGGGCTCACCCGGCTTGGGAGGCTTCATCGGCTGAGCTGGATCGAACGGCGGCGGCGGCTCCACGGCCGTGATCTTGAGCCCGCCCTTCGCCGGCACCAGTTCGATGACCGGCATCTCCCGCATCTCAAAGTGGACCTTCAGATGAAAGCGCTCCGCCAGCAGCGATTGGTCCAGCATCTGCATCTGATGTTGCCGCTCCTCGCCGGTCATCTTCTGCATGGCGTCACGCAGTGAGTCCGGCGGCTTGCCCTGAATGTCGTAACGGTCCTGGTCCACCCAAGCTGGGCCGCCGGTCACCTGGCAGCCTGCGCATCCCGAGGCCGGATTCAGCGGCATCTGCACGCCATAGGCCCTGGCAATATAGCCGCGCAGCGTCGCCGTGATATGCACCGCCATGCCCGGTGGCGGCATCCCCGGACTCGCCGGCTTAATCGTCGCCACCTCATACGAGGGCAACGGCCCGCTGGGATGAAACGCCTTCACCGCCGGCGCCTCTTGCGCAACCGCGACCGAGGCCAACAGAGCACAAAGCCCCAAGCTCACGACATAACAACGAGTACTCCGCAAACGAGTCATGCCACACCTGCCTTCTTGCTCTGCCGCCCGGTGCGTCCCGGCAAGCACTCCCATAAAGCCGTGCCAGCCACGTTAATACGACGCACTTCGTACGTCAATCGCGCCTCCGCAAGCGCGCCGAGTAGAAATCCATTCGACGTATCTGGCATCCTTAAGACAGCGCCTCCGGAGAAACAACGGCAATGGAAAAATCCGGCTACTGGCGTCGTCGCATCCAGCGCCACATCGCGCTGCTCGCGGCGGCCTCCCTCGCCACCCTGCTCGCCTATCTCGCCACTCCCCCGCCCGACCTCCGCCACCGCCTCAGCATGGCCACGGCGTACGCAGCGCTGGCATTCATCGCTGCGTCCCTCGCGCTCGGCCCCTGGAACCTCCTCAAGCGCCGCCCCAATCCCGTCAGCTTCGATCTCCGCCGTGACGTCGGCATCTGGGCCGGCCTGCTCGCCATCCTCCACACCTGTATCGGCCTCACCGTGCATCTGCGCGGCCGCATGTGGATGTACTTCTTCCGCCGCCTGCACCCGCTCCAGTTGCAGAAAACCAAGTTTGGTTTCGCCAACTACACCGGCCTCATCGCCGCGCTGCTCTTCCTGCTGCTCATCATCATCTCCAACGACGCCTCGCTCCGCGCCTTCGGCACCCGCCGCTGGAAGTCGATTCAGCGCTGGGCCTACGCGGCCTTCGGCCTCAGCGTCGTGCACGGCATCCTCTTCCAGCTGACAGAGCATCGCAAGCTCCCCTGGGTGCTCGTCTTCTCTGCGCTCACCGCGCTCGCTCTGCTGGCACAACTGCTCGGCGTGCTCCGCGCCCGCCGCGCCCAATCCGCCCGCCGCCCCGCTACGCGCTGATCGGCTCCGCTCTGTGCGTCCATCTTCACTCCGCCGCATTGCGCATTTGACTTACATGCTTACATGGGAATATGTTGCTCTCAAGAACCAAGGGGGAGAACCCATGTGTCCCTTCTGCGTAGCCACATCCATGTGGATCGCCGTCGGAGCCGTCTCCGCCGGCGGCGTCTCCGCACTCACCGTCGCCAGACTCTGGAACAGCAAAGCGCAAACGCGCCAACCGGGAGCAAGCCATGACCACGATGACCAGCAATGAGCAGATCGCCAACCTCAACAAGCCGCCCGTCGTCTCCGCCGAAGAGTGGCAGCAGGCCTGGCAGCAGATGCTGCTGAAGGAAAAGGAGCACACCCGCGCCCGCGACGCACTCGCCGCCGCGCGCCGCCGCATGCCGTGGGCCGCCGTCGAGAAGCCCTACGTGTTTGAAGGCCCGCAGGGCAAGCTCTCGCTCCTCGACCTCTTCGAAGGCCGCCGCCAGCTCGTCCTCTATCGCGCCTTCTACGAGCCCGGCGTGCACGGCTGGCCCGACCACGCCTGCGTCGGCTGCTCCATGCTGGCCGACCAGGTCTCGCATCTCGCGCACCTGCACGCCCGCGACACCACGCTGGCATTCGCCTCGCGCGGCCCGCAGCAGAACCTCACCAGCCTCAAGCAGCGCATGGGCTGGGAGCGTCTCCCCTGGTACACCATCACGGACAGCTTCGATAAGGACTTCGGCGTCGACGAGTGGCACGGCCACAACATCTTCTTCCGCGACGAGAACGACAGAATCTTTCGCACGTACTTCATCAACAATCGCGGCGACGAAGCCATCGGCACCCTGTGGAGTTATCTCGATCTCACCCCGCTCGGCCGCCAGGAAGATTGGGAGGACTCGCCCGAGGGTTACCCCAAGACTCCACGCTACAAGTGGTGGCGCTGGCACGACTCCTACGGGAACCATGACGCCCGCTGGAACACCGTCGTCGACAATGCCATGGTGACGCTGAAGCTCTAAGCCGCCCTTACCGCGCAACCCATTCATGTCAGGCAGCGAGCTCCTTCTTGGAAGCCTCGCGCCTGACATTCTTTTTGCACCCTTTGGAGTATGCGCATAATCCTATGCACCAGCGAACCACCATTCTGCTGGATCAGAGAGGCATACCCTATGAACTTCACGCTTCCCTTGCTCGCCGCCATGTTGCCGGTCACCGGCATGGCTCATGCACAAACGCAGTCCGCCGCCCCCAAGCTCCCGCCCAACGCCATCCCCACACCCACCGCGGTCCTCGTCCTGGAAACTCCGCGCGAGGGCGTCACCTTCGCCCAGGTGATGGAAGCCATTCCGGCAGAGATCCGCGCTACCGTGCAGCTCTACCTCCAGGGCAAAATCCGCGAGTGGTATTCGCGCGGCGACGGACGCGGCGTCATCTTTCTGCTCGACGCCAAAACCGAGGAGGAAGCGCGCAGCATCATGGAGACCCTGCCCTTCGCCAAAGCCAAATTGATGGACACCGAGTACATCCCCGTCGGACCGCTGGTGCCGCTACGGGCTCTGCTCAACGGCATGGCTCAGCAGTAACGCTACCGTCCACCTCACCCCACTGCCGATTCCTCAGCGCTTCGGATCGGGGCCGGCCACAGCACGCGTCCGGTTGAGCGGGCGCCTGCTCGCGCGCCGGCCTCCCCGCAGCAAGGGAACTTCAGCGCCTCCGTTGTCCGCGGCAGCGCAGGATTGCACTCTGCCCCTCTACTTGTCCATGCGTTCCAGGATCGGTCCCAGCAGATACGCGACAAAGAAGCCGCCACACCAGATCAGCGCGGAACACCAGAGTACGAATCGGCTTACCTTGCTGACCTCGCCGCAGGTGGTCGGATCGTCGGCCTCGCAGCTTTCGCCGGCGCGCAGGCGGGGCGCGATCAGATACGTCATCGCGAAGCTTGCTGCGATCAGCCCACCCGCAATGCTGAACGTCCAGGCCTTATGCCGCGACAGGCTCACGAGCCATGGCGCTGCTGAAAGCAACGACGCCACAGCAGTTCCCATCCCCAGCAGCACCAACACTGACGGAAGCGCGCAGCAGAGCAGCGTGCCGAACGAACTGAACAGGGAAAAGTAGTTGAGCAGCGCCGCGCGGCGGCTGGTCTGTTGCGGCGACCTCGCCACGCTCTGCGTTATCGTTTGCCCGGTCATGGAGCCTCCGTGATGGCGCTGTAGCGCAGCGTGTCCGGCACCTTACCGCGCGCGGCCTGTGGCAGCACTCCCGTCACCGTCACGGGCTTCCCGAGCAGTCCGGCCATATCGACCGCGTTGCCCGCTGGGCGAAGCGCAAACCGGTCCCCGGTTCCTGCCACTTCAAACACTGGCGCAGCCGCAGTACCCGTCACCGTCCCGCGCACCACAACGGTAGCGTCTTTGTGGGTGAAGCCGTTCTTCTCGACCGCTTGATTGAACTGCCGCATGGCCGCATTGTTTCCCGGAACCAGCTTGATCGTGACCAGTCCGGTGTTAAGGTCGACATCCACCGTGTTGACGCCCTGAATGCCTTTCATCGAAACATGGATGGCGTGCGCGCACGGCGCACAATCCATGCCGAAGACCGTCAAATTGACCTGCCTGTACTCCGCGTGAGCGCCGGCAGTAGAGAGAACTGCGCCGCATGCGAGAAGCAGCACCTTGTTGATTGCGTTTTTCATAACGGGTCCTTTCAGTGGGAACTGGTGTGGGAGGAGTATTTGAGATAGCTGAAGTTCACTGCGAACCGGATCTGCTCCCGTCCGTAGAGCACATCGGAAGAGTGGCGCAGGATCGGCGCTTGCATCCCGCCGGAGATGGCAACGTCTTTGAAGATCGCGAGAACCGAGGGTCCCAGCCAGAGAGTCGTGATGCTGCTGCCCGGCAGATCCACGCCCTTCGCCGTGACCGTGCCGGTATGCTCGCCGGTAAACTCCGCGAATCCCCGGTAGTCCCATTGGTCGTAGCCGCGCCGCAGTTTGGGCGGCCGATAGCCATAAACGCCGCTCCAGGAAAACGTCGACGGCCGCCGATCGTGCGAGCCCTCCGCGAAGCGCGTGTAGCCGGCACCGGCCCACACATACTGGCTTCGCGAAGCCATCCCGGTCGCGATGGTTCCTGCAACACCTGGCTCTCGATGCAACGTGCCCAGAATCCCCGAGTCCCGTTGCGGCCCTGGCACCACCACCCCAAGCGAGGCGGTCGACTCAATTCGTTTGCCAACGCTCGTCACCGAGTGCAGGAAGCGCCACGATGCCCCGGCATTCCACTCTCCACCGGCAATCATTCGGCTCTCAGCAAGAGACCCGTTGCCGAACATTGCCGGCACAAACACATTCACAGTGAGGTGGGGCGTAAGGCCGTAGCCGAATCCTGAGCCGGTCGCGAACTCCGTCCCTCCGGACCCATATCGGCCAAAGATGCCGGTGTCCAGGCTCAGTTCACGTTCCGAGTTCACCGGCGTCGCGTAACCAAACACCGGACCGTGGTCCGCAGCCCATGCAGTCGCCGGCAACCCAATGGCACATGCCACGGCCGGAACCAGGACCATAAGAAGTCTCATACGTGCTCCTTCGTTTTGAACCAAATGAAGCGCAGGCGCACCAGGGGCGCGCAAGTCATCGGGTACGAAGAAGGATCAGATTTGTAGAACGGTGGTTCGAGTGGCGAGCATCCCGGGCGGTGAGTGCTCCCAAGCCCGACCAGGCGACGAGGACGCCACAACTCGTGGAGAGAGATCCGCCGCTGCCAGCCAATCGGACACCACCCAAACATGGTCCGCAGAGGGTCCGGTGGCATACACCTGAGGCTGCTC